>OIWT01000012.1_pt1 | contig 236345 bp, 226 predicted proteins | sample 1587701 | NCBI WGS metagenome assembly OIWT01 (sample SAMEA3888904, study PRJEB22519) | human gut metagenome | biome: human gut; feature: human-associated habitat; material: faeces | place: Denmark | collected 2009
ACAAAAGCACCTGAAACAATTACAACTACTACAAATGAAGTTATTATTACACCTAATCCTGTTACAACTAACATTCCTGCCACTGAAAAACCTGTTGAATCAACAACAAAAGTTACTACTAAAGTAACTCAAACTACTACAAAAACAACTACTACAAAAAAAGAAGAACCAATAGAATATGAAACAAAAACTGATGAAATCACTGGATATTACAATAATTTTGAAGCAAATGACACAATCGAATTAACAAAGCAAAATATAAATAATTATAATGATTTTATGAGTTCTACTGAAAACTTTTATTTTTCTATTGCTGGTCCTTTTGTACAATATCATACATATGCTAATTTAGATACAGGAAAATATGAAAATTACGAAACAGATTCATATATTGAAAGAATACTATTAGTTACATTACTTAATGAAAAATATATAAATGATAATTCACTAAAAAAAATATTAAAACCTTATACAAAAAATGACTTAGACATTACTGCAGTAAATATAACTTTTATATTTCAAACAGATATTGATAATAAAATATATTATGATTACTCAAAAATAATGGCAGATAAAGATTTAGCTAAAACATTAAATAATATGCAAAATGCATATAAAAAAGGCGATTATAAAACTGTGGAAAAATTATGTAATCAAAGTTGGGGCAAAAATGATATGGCTGATATATTAATGTTAGTATATGAACATAATATGCCTGAAATAGAAGCATTCCCTATAGAATCGCCTTCAGTAGATCTTGCACTTAAAATTATAGATAAGACTGGCATATATGATAGAGCTCATCAAAAAGTTTTAGTAAAACAATAAAGCAAATAGGTAAAATAACTATTTGCTTTTTTATCTATAATGATTTTTTGTAGTATTATTTAAATTATTAGATTTATTTGTCAGTGTTTTTAATGATTCCATAATTAATACATCATCTAAATTACCATCATTTTCCATTACAACTTGTTTTAACTTAGTAGCTAAGTTAGAATCTATATACTCAAGTTTTTCCAAATATTTTATTTCATTAATTGAATCTTCTGATTTTAAAACATTTTGTTTCTTTAATTGATTAAAAATATCATATAAATTATCATTGTTAACTAAATTATTGTTTTCAATAATCTCTAATATTTTAATAAACTTTTTTAATCCTTTATAAAAAAACAAATAGAATTAAATCTACTTGTTAATTTATTTCTTTAAATTATAAACATATTTATTATTTCTTATATTAAGAACAATATCTATTTTTGTTGCATCTTTTAATTTTTTAGAAACTTCCATATAATAGTTTTGATTATCTTTTTTTATTTCAAAGTTTGTTGCTGTAATATTATTTGATGTATATGTTTTATCACCTATCGTATATACAATTTGACCATACTTAGAAATTAAAGATATTAAATCATCATTAATACTTGAAGATCCATCATAATTTAAAGTTGCGTTAATTCTTAATATTGTTTTATCTTCATATCCAGTAAATGATGGTTGCAAATACTCATTTAAGTCGTAGCACTCTGTTTTAGTTATACAAGTGTTATATTTTTTAGTAAATAAATCATTTAATTCATAATTCATTATAGTTAAGTTTCCTTTAATAAAATCATTATTAAATTCTAAATTATTTTCAAGTTCTGTTTCTTTTGTAGTTATATTTTCATCTATATTTGTAGGTTTTAAATTTATTTTATATTCTGTATATTTTTCTCCAAACAATGTTCTAGTATAATTATCTAGATATACAAATGACATTTCTTTATCTTTTAGGGCTACAGGAATTTCATATATCAATACAAACTTATTTGAATCATTCTCTAGTTTTTGTGAATCATATACTGTACCTAGATCAGATAATGCTTCTTTATATTTTGAATCTATTGGATAATATATTCCTTTTCCAACTCTTAATTGAGTTTTTGAAGTATTTATTTTATTATTAGATTTTTTTGTTTCTATTAAAACAGCTACTAAATAGTTATCTGAAATATTTTTTTGTTTATAATTTTTTTGTGTTATATATGAATTTGTTATTTTCATTGAAAAATCAGATGTTGTAAAAAATGAATTAGTGTTTACTTTTTTAGAAAATTTCCAAAAATTAAGATAAATAAATGAGAATACTACCATTATAAATATAGATGTAAAAATAATTATCATTTTTTTATTTTCTAGAAGGAAATATTTAAATTCTCTTATGTTTTTTCTTATATTTCTCTTAAATTCATTTTTATCAAAGTTAAATTGTACTTCGTATTCTTCATAATCTTCAGAACTAATATTTAATTCTTGCAAATCTTTACTAAAATTGAATTTTTTTATGTCAAAGCCTATTGCTCTTACAAATGTAACAATCAAAAAAACTGCTTGAACCATAAATAAAATATTTCCTATATCCCTAAGGGCTCTTAAAACCTGAACAGATACAAGTTCTGATTGCAATCTATAAACTATTACTCTTGAATAAGTTAAAAATACTAATGTAGAAATAACTAATAATATGTTTAATCCATAAAATAGAACCGGTTTTTCTTTCTTGTTCATTACAACAAAAACTATAATTGAAAATAAGATGACGATTACTCCCCAGATGTAAGTCGTATTTGTAAACATAGAACTTGCAATATTTTCTGGGATTATATATGCTACAGCGTTCAAATATTCATTAAAAAATGTTCTTACTATATTTGTTCTATATACAATTAATCCTAAAAAAATAAGCATAACAAAGTGAAAAAATCTAAAATGTTTAATAAAAAATGCATATGGTTTTCTTAAAATCATATTATCTAGCCCCTATTCTATTATTTAGTATACAATAAAAAGAGTAAAAAAAAAAGTAGTTAATAAATTTTATTTTTAAGTGTTTAGTTTAGCTCAGTTAGTTTGCTCGTTAACCTATTTGTTAGTTCATTAATCAGTTTGATGTTTAAATGCTAGACACTATTATTAACTATTTTTTTATTTTCAATTTTTGGTCTGTTAATTCATTTCGTATGTAATAATCCCTTTGTAATAACACGTTACATTCTTTTATTACTTTTAAGGCGTTATGTGGCATGATAAACTTTTTTTGGTCTAAATCAACATATGGTTCTAATTCACTCAATCCAGATAGTTTACTCAGTTCAACTTGATCTTGATATGGCCCTAAATATTTTTCTAAATACATATCTGAATACATTCCTAGATGTGTTTCTAGTTTTATAACTTTGTAATTTTTTTCCACAGTATTATTTTCACTATTTTCAAAAAAGTATTTAGGAGAAGCATTTTCTTCTAAAGAAACACTTGTTTTATTTTCTAACTCTTCATTTTTTTGTGAACTTTTATTTTGAGCATCAATAAATGTGGAAAAACAACTTGCCACAAATGTAATTCCTAACGCTGTCATTACAGTACATTCTCTAACCAAAACATATTTAGTCTTCTTATTTAAAATAGATTTATTTATTTTTAATTTTTTCATATTTAAATCCTTTCACAAGTTTTACTTATATTAAATTTATATCAAATTATTGTTGACTTATTGTTTATTTCCATAATTGGAATAAGAAATATACGAAGGTTATGATATTTGAAATTTTTAAATCAATTAACATATTCATCATTATATAGTTAATAGTAATTCAATATAAGCAAATTTGATGAAGTTATAGTAACACTTTAATTACCTCATGTCAACACTAACTATTTTATCAACAATTTTGAATATATAATGTGTATACTTAAATAATAGAGTACAAAATATAAATTTTTCCAGATAGGAATTTTAAATTTTTGATATATATTTTTTTAATTTTATATTTTTGTATTATTGATATATTTAATTTTATGTGATAAGATTTATTTGATTAATAAAAGTAAGAGGTTGTGTTATATGTTTGATATAAAAAAAGAGGAATTAAAAAAAAATAAACTTTTCTTTTTGATTAGTTTTTTGGTTATAATTTTGTTTATACTATTAAGCTTGTTCATAAGTAAAAATAATAAGTTAGAAACTAAAAACTTAGAAGAAAATGGAAATAATACTATTTCAAAACTATTGATTAATGAAATAGTAACCTCAAATGATGGAGTATATTCTTCTGAAGATGGTAGTGTATGTGACTTTATAGAATTATATAATGGCACAGCTAATGATATTAATTTAAAAAACTATGGATTAAGCGATGAAAAGAAAAAATCTAAATGGGCATTTCCTGAAGTTACAATTAAAAGCAATGAATACTTAATTGTTAATCTATGCGGAACTCAAAAAAATGGATTATATGCACCTTTTAAACTCAAAAGTGGTGGCGGAGAAACAATAGCACTAACAAATGCAAACGGAAAGGTAATTGATGCAGTCGAAACAACAAATTTAGATAAAAATACTTCTATGGGAAGAGATTTGAATGGAAATTGGCACACTTTTGAACAAGTTACTCCTGGATTTGCTAATACAATTGAAGGATATAATAAATATATTGAAAGTCTTAATGGAGAAGAAGATATATTAAAAATAACGGAGTTTTTACCTAAAAATAACGGGAATTTCAAAATTAATGATCAATTTTTAGGATATATTGAACTTACCAACACCGGTGATGAGGAAATAAATTTAAAAAATTATACATTGTCATCATCTGATGATACTAATAATATGAATTCAATATTTAAATATAATCTTCCTGATAAAATATTAAAGCCTAATGAAGTTGTAGTTTTATACACGTCTGGCAAAAACAAGAACAATGATATAATAGAAACAAATTTTAAATTAAACTCAAAAAATGGGGTTATTATACTAGGAAAAAATGGTAAAATTATCGAAAAACAAGAATATAAAAACCTGGAAAATGGAATAGCTATGATAAAAGTTAACAATCAATTTGTAGAGTCAAATGTTATAAGTCCAGGTTATTCTAACGATAACAACGGGGTCGAAAAATTTAACGAGAAAATTAGTACACCTGATGATTTAATAATTAATGAGGTTATGAATAATAATTACTCATATATGCCACAAAACGGTAATAACTATTATAGTTGGGTTGAATTAAAAAATAATTCAAATCATGAGATAAATTTAAAAAATTACAATTTATCTAGTAAAGACACAAAAATGTTTAATTTACCTGATAAAACACTTAAGTCTGGTGAATATTATATTGTAATGTTATCTGGAGATTCAAATCTGACAAATGATTCATATATACATGCTAACTTCAAACTTTCAAAGATAGAATCATTATATTTGTTTAAAGATAATAATATTATTGATTCTGTAATGATTTCTAATATACCAAACGGATATAGTTATGGTAGAGGTCAACACGGATTCTACTATATTAGTTCACCTACTCCTAACAAATCAAATAATACTGGAACTAGAGAAATTTCTGCAACACCTCTTGTAAGTATTTCTTCTGGAATTTATAACAACGTTGATTCTGTAGAAATAGCCATAAATGCTCCTGGGACTATTTACTATACATTAGATGGAAGTAAACCTACAACATCTTCGAATGTATATAAAAGTCCTCTTTTTATAAAAAAAACTAGTGTATTAAAAGTAATATCAAAGGAGGATGGAAAGGTACAAAGTAATGTTGTTACTAAAAGTTATATAGTGAATGAAAATCATACACTTCCTGTCATGTCTGTTTCGCTAAATCCAAACGAATTTAGGACTTTAGAAGCTAATACTAATTCAAACATAGAATATAACGCATACGCAGAACTCTATGAAAATGGCAAGAGTTTCAGTATTCCTTGCGGAATAAAACTATTTGGTGGTTCAACTAGATCATTGCCTAAAAAAAGTTATGCTTTAAAATTCAAAAAAAAATATGGAAAGTCCAAACTTAACTATAAAGTATTTGATAACAGAGATTTTTCGTCATTTGATACATTAGTTTTAAGATCTGGTTCTCAGGATTATAAAACAACGTTTCTACGAGACATCCTAGGCACTTCAATGGTTGATGAGTATACATCTGTAGATGTACAAGCCTACAAATCGGTAATTCTTTACATAAACGGTGAATATCACGGTATATATAATATAAGAGAAAAAGTTGATGAAACTTTTATATCAAATCATTATAATGTAAATGAAGAAGATGCTAATATAATGAGAATTGATAATGCAATTACTGTCGGAACATCTAAATTTTATACTTCCATACTTAATTATGTTAACAATAACAATATGGCATTGCAAAAAAATTATGACTACATTAAGGAAAAAATAAACATTGAGAACATGGCAGATTATTGGATAGCTGAACTTTATGTAACTAACAATGATATAATAAATTGTAGGTTTTTTTCACATAAAGATGTTGATAATGGAAAATTACACTTCATATTTTATGATTTAGATTATGCATGGTATAACTACAGAAACAACTATTATTCCTTCATTTTAAACCCAAATGGAATGCAAGAAGGATATAATTTAGATACTTCGCTTATGAGAAATATGATGAAAAATGATACATTCAAAAAGATTTTTTTAGAACGACTAAGCTATAACATGAAAAACACATGGAAAAAAGAAAATATATTAAAAAAGTTAGACGAGATATACAATAAATTAGCTCCCGAAATGGAAAGAGATATGAAAAGATGGGGTTCATCAATAGAGGAATGGAACGAAAATATTGATAACTTAAAAGAATACATCAATAAAAGAGAAGATTATTTATTATCACAAACTAAAACACAGTTTGGCTTGTCAAACGCACAAATGAAAGAATACTTTGGTGATTAGATATATGAATACAAGAAAATATAGACATGAAATAAAATTCATAATAAGTAAACAAATGAGTTTGATTTTAAAGCAAAGACTAGCGCTTGCTATGAATGTAGATAAAAATTCTGTAAATTTAGATAACACTTACTTTATAAGAAGTTTGTATTTTGATGATATCAATTCAACAGCTTATTATGAAAAAATTGATGGGGTTCTATACAGAAAAAAATATAGAATAAGAATATATAACAATGATTCCTCTTTTATCCGATTAGAAAGAAAATGGAAACATAATAATATGACTTCAAAGGATCAACTAAAAATAAGTAAAGAAAATTGTATCAATTTATTAACAAATCAATTTGATAATATTGATAAAGAATTACTTAATAACAGTTTAATGAAAGAATTTATCACTGATATCAAAGTGTTTGGATTAAAACCTTCTGTAATTGTTGATTATAAACGCCTTGCTTATACATATCACATTTCCGAAGTACGAATAACTTTCGATGAAAGAATAAAATCAGGACTATATAATTGTAATTTATTTAATATGAATAGAATTACATATGATGTTATTGATAATAATGAAGTAGTTTTAGAAGTTAAATTTAATGAAGTTTTACCAGAACATATTTCTATAATTTTGCAAACAATTCCGATGTATAGACAAGCAGTATCAAAATTTGCACTTTGTAGAAGTATAAAATAAATATTTATTAAAATTCGTAAAAATCATTGATTTATATAATAAAATAATAGATAATTATATTAGATATATATAAAAATAATAAAACATTTGAAAAGGAGATTTAAAGATTTATGAATTTTGTTGATTTAGTAAAAAAAAGTGTTATAAATGAATTTACAGGAACAATATCAATAGATAAAATAGTATTGTCACTTATAACTGCATTTATAATTGGAGTTTTTATAATTTATATTTATAAAAAAACTTATAATGGTGTTGTTTACTCAAAATCATTTTCCTTATGTGTAATACTACTTGCAATGGTTACAGCGCTTATAATTAGAACAATTAACTCTAATTTAGCTCTCTCACTTGGAATGGTTGGTGCCTTATCGATCGTTAGATTTAGAACCGCTGTTAAAGAACCTGTCGACACTGGATTTATGTTTTGGGGAATAACAGCCGGTATAATGGCTGGGGCCGGATTATATTTAATAGCCATAATAAGTTCTGTTGCTTTAGGTTTATTATATTATGTTAGTTATATTTTGGGATTTAAAGCAAATTCGCAATACTTAATGATACTTAGATATGACTCTAGGATAGATGCTAAAATAGAAAAGATGATAGAAAAAATTCCAAAACATAAAATTAAAAGCAAATCAATCACAAAAGATAAGGTTGAATTGTCTTTTGAAATATCAGATAAAAATTATTTAAAACTTATGGATATATTCAAAGAAGTCGAAGGCATTGATAGCGTAAATTTAATAAGTTATCAAAATGATTTTGGAGCATAGAAACAAAAAATTACTTTGCATTAAAAAGTAATTTTTTTATAGCTCTTCTGTTTTCAATTAGCTAACTTTAAATTTAATAAAAGGAAATTATACAAAAACAAAGTATATTATTAGTAGTAACAAAAGAAAGGATGATATATTGAAAACATTTTTTGAATTAAATAAAAAATTCAACAAAATCAAAAATAACGGTTGGATTTTGAGTCAAGGAAATGGAAATGGAGCAGGAGGAATAACTTTTGAAAAATTATTAAATATACAAACTAACAATTTCGAAATTCCTGATTTTAAAGATATAGAATTAAAAGTAAAATATAGCAACAAAGAAAAGTACATTTCACTTTTTAATGCAACTCCAGATAGTTTTTTATATGAAATAAAGCGAATAAACGATGAATACGGATATTCAGATAAAGATTTTCCAAACTATAATATATTCCAGACCTCAGTATATTCAAAATTAAAAATAAATGAATTTAATAACTTATATTTTAAGTTATACATCAACTATAAAGAAAATGTGATTGAATTAAATGTATATGATTCTAACTTAAATTTAATTGATAACAAAACAAGCTGGAGCTTTAATATGTTAAAAGAAAAATTAGAAAGAAAATTAAATAAAATTGCAATTATATATGCAGAAAAAACAATTATTAACGGTAAATTATATTTTAAATATAACACTATAAAATATTATAAACTAAAAAGTTTTAATAATTTTTTAGAATTAATAAATAAAAATAAAATTAGAGTATGTTTTTCAATTGGAATATATAAGTCTGGCAAAAAATTTGGTCAATTATACGATCATGGAACAAAATTTTGTATTAATAAATATGAAATAGGAAAATTATTTAAAGAAATATCCATAGACTGATATTGCTTTTTAATATAAAATATCAAAAAAAAATTCCTATTTTCATAAGAATTTAAAATCAACGTGGTCGGGAAAACAGGATTTGAACCTGCAACCCCTTGGTCCCAAACCAAGTGCTCTACCAAGTTGAGCCATTTCCCGTTAAAATGGTGCGCCCGAAGGGATTCGAACCCCTGACCTTTTGGTTCGTAGCCAAATACTCTATCCAGCTGAGCTACGAGCGCATCTTAACTATTGGGTACACACCTAATATAATCTTATATGGTGGCTTCAATTGGAATCGAACCAATGACACAAGGATTTTCAGTCCTTTGCTCTACCGACTGAGCTATGAAGCCAAATAAATGGCGGTTCCGACGAGAATCGAACTCGCGATCTTCTGCGTGACAGGCAGACGTGATAACCGCTACACCACGGAACCATTATGGTTGCGGAGGCAAGATTTGAACTTACGACCTTTGGGTTATGAGCCCAACGAGCTACCAGGCTGCTCCACTCCGCGATATTATAATAAAAACTATGAATGGCGGAGAAAGAGGGATTCGAACCCCCGCGCCGTTTCCGACCTCCCGGTTTTCAAGACCGGTCCCTTCAACCAGACTTGGGTATTTCTCCAAAACCTAAACATTCAATAAAAAAATAAATGGTGCCTAAGGCCGGACTTGAACCGGCATGAAGTATGACCTTCGCAGGATTTTAAGTCCTGTGCGTCTACCAATTCCGCCACTCAGGCATCGTTCAATTCTTACATATAAATATAAGACTATTTAATTATATTACATCTTATTCATTTTGGCAATAGTTTTTTACTATTTTTTTCAAAAAAAACTTTTTTTATTGAAAAAGAACCTTCAATACTAATTATTGAAGGTAAACTTACAAAATGGTGTCCCGTACAGAACTCGAATCTGTGACCCTTTGATTAAAAGTCAAATGCTCTACCAACTGAGCTAACGGGACATAATATAGTGGCTGCCTCGGCTAGATTCGAACTAGCGCATGCCACAGTCAAAGTGTGGTGCCTTACCGCTTGGCTACGAGGCAATCTAACCTAAGAAATGGTGGAGGGAAATGGATTTGAACCATTGAACCCGAAGGAACAGATTTACAGTCTGCCGCGTTTGACCACTTCGCTATCCCTCCATTAAAGTGGTGCCGGAAATAGGACTTGAACCCACAACCTACTGATTACAAGTCAGTTGCTCTACCAATTGAGCTATTCCGGCATTAATGGTGGGCGATATAGGACTCGAACCTATGACCCCTTGCTTGTAAGGCAAGTGCTCTAACCAACTGAGCTAATCGCCCAAAACATTGACGTAATTAAATATACCATTTATATAATGATTTGTCAATAGTATTATAATATTTTATTTATTTTTTTAAACTTTTTTTTATCCATTCAGGTAATTTACTCTTCAAAGTAGTAAATCCAAGGTTTGTTTCATTTATTTTTCTCTTACGTTGAAAACTAGTATCCCTATAATTTATATCTTTTATACTTAAAGATAAATGGTTCATTTTTTCATCTATATCTATTATTTTAACATATATAGTATCACCAACTCTGACTATATTATGTATGTTTTTAACAAAATCGTTGGATATTTCGGAAATATGTATCATCCCACTATAAAGCTGATCAAACGAAACAAAAATTCCATAATTTTCAATTCCACTCACAGTTCCTTTTATTATTTTTCCAATTTTATATTTCATATAAAATCACACTCCGTTTAAATTATAACACGTATGATTTAATATGTAAATTATAGTAAAAAAGAAGCACACTATAAAAATATGAAAAAAATAATAACATATAATAATATAATTGAAATAATAATTACTCTTTGCTAATTTAATATTTTGATGTATAATTAGAGTGAAATCTTTCAGAAAAAAGGTGATAATATTATGGAAAAAGAGAAAATAATCGATGTAATTGACAAAATACGCCCCTTCTTAATAAATGATGGTGGGGATATAGAATTTGTAAAATATGAAGACAATATAGTATATATTAAAATGATGGGCGCATGTTCAAATTGTCATTTGATCGATTTTACTGTAAAAGACGTAATCGAAGACGCTATAAAAGAAGAGGTTCCACATGTCAAGCAGGTCATAAACATCAATAACATGGATTAACAACTGTAATACATGTTTTATTTTTTTGTAATTATCCATTCTACTAATTCTATGTTGTAAACATGGCGAAAGTATTCAAAAATATTTTTTAAATATGCTTCATATTCATCAACCCTCGAAACATATTTTCTAATACATTCCCACAAATCATTTTCTTGCTTCTTATTGTCAATACAATCTTGAATCATATCAAAATAATATGTAGGATACAAAAATCTTGCCAGTAATAATATAATCTCATCATAATTAAAACCCGCATTTTTTATATATTCGTATACCATATATGATTTTTCTTTATTATCAAAAAATACATTTTTAGCATATTCACAAACGTCTCTGACAGAATAATCAACAATAAAATTAATTGGATTATATAAATCATACAAAGTCGAATTTATGCTTAATCTTCTATGTGCAATGTAATATGTTAATTCTTCATTTAACTTATTATTAACCAAATATGATATAGCATTTTCCGCCATACCTATATAATAACTTGCACCCTCACTGATTATTGGATACTTTATTCCAAATTGATTAATTTGATATTCAATATAGTCTGTCTTTACACTCCATAAATCTATCCAACTCTTTTTTGCCATATTATTATTTTTTTGAAAAACGTATGATTTAGAAAAGTAAATAATATCATCTAGATCAATTTTTTTACTTACCTGTTCGCTATTTGCTAAAACTTTCAGTAAAATATAGTTTTTTTCATTCAATTTAGTAAATGGCATATTTTCTATATTTAAAATAATCTGATGGCAGTACAAGCCTGTTTGCAAAACGTTTACATGCATATTATAAATTTCATTTATTTTTTCTATATTATCTTCATATAATGTTAAAACATATAAGTATCCATTGTAATAAAATCTGTAATTTTTATTATTTTGGTGAATATCATCTACATTCATGTTGTAGTAATATCTAATTGCATTCTTCATATATTCACCTCTATAAAATTCTATGAAAAAAGAGTTAAACTTATGTGTTAACCCTTTAATATATTTTCAATATCAGATAATTTATTTTTCAAATTATTTATTTCTTGCATTAAGGTTTCAATATTTTTTGTTTGCTCTTCATATAATACCTTATAATCTAACTCTTGTGAGACCTGATTTTGATTCAAATTATTTTGGCTACTTGGAATTTGCCCTGTCGAAGCTTGTGTTGCCTCTACATTTAAGTTTGCCTGTGTTTCCATAGATGAAGCTACCATATTTGAAGTATTTATTGTTTGTTCAGATTGAACAGGTTGAACAGGTTGATTAGAATTACTAGTAGTTTTCTGTTGTAAAGTTGAATTTTTTACAATCAAATCTGCCATATCTTTATTAATTTTGAAAATTCTTTTTGAAATCAAATCAACAGAAGTCAAATTTCTTGAATCTAAATCTATAAAATTATTGTTTGTTCTTTCCTGTACTGGTTTAACCATTTCTTTTATTAAAGAAACAATACTTCCCCATACAGAATCATCTATCATAGAAGCAGATATTTGATTTGTTGATGGATTCATTGTCAATTTTACTCCATATAATTTTATATAATTTGATGGATCTATTTCATTTAATGTGTACAACATATATATTTCATCATTATATTTAAAAATTTTCAAAACCTTTGCTGTCACACTTTCTCCTAACTCATTTTTTAATAAGATATCATTCATATTATTATTCACAAATATACCCTCCTTTTATTCTGCTATAATTATAAAACAAAAATTTTATTTTTACAATAGAAAATATTAATAAAAATAGGTTTTTAATTCACACTCATTTATCTTTAATGAATATGTTATATTAGAAACAAAATGGAGGGGTGGATTATATGTGTAATAATGATAATTCTAACGAATGTCAATGCATAAATGAAATATTAAAAGTAATTTTAATTCTTCAAAAAAATGCTGATTGTGGAAGTTGCTGTTTAGATACTTGTGATAGAGGATTTTTAGGATGTTCCGTTTCAACAGTTAGTTGCAATACTAGACCAGTAATGTTATACACTTGTTGTGGTAATGGTACACCATGGAGTATGCCTATAGAAAAAGAAGAAACTGCCACAACATCTAGTGTATTTAGAATTGAAAAACTTGACGGATGTTGTGCTACTTTTAGAGTATTAGCTCCTAATCCTGACAGTTCTCAAACAAATATACCATACATAACAACTAATTCTTTCTTTACAATGAATTTAAACTGTTGCTGTGCATTAAGATGCTTATCTGATACATTTGTAGAATGCATTTAAACATTTTAAAAAGCGGGTCTCCTCGCTTTTTATTTTAGTCGTTTTTATTTTTTATATCTGTTATTTCTTCTATTGGGATAAGTTCATTATCCATTGTGATTAAATATTTACCATTTTTTCCTATTAATCTTTTCGTCATTTTAGTATCTTTTGTCGTGATTTCCACATCTGCTTTGTATATATAAGTATTAGAATCAAAAATTTCTTTAATTTTTTGTTCTATTGTTTTTGATGATAGTTCAAAATTAGTTGTATTTTTTTGCTCCTCATTTTCTATTTTTTCTCCCTGCGAAAAATACACATTCTCATTATTATGTATCACCTTATTTATTTTATTAACAAATACATTTGGCTTTTTTTCCATTATTCGTGTCACCTCTATATATGATATGTTATTTAATTATTTTTCTTGATAAAAAATATCCAATTACAAGTAAAAATATTGAAAATATAATCTCAATTATATTTTTACTCATACCAATTGTGTCTTTTAAAAGCACAAATATTGTTGAAACACTTATCCCTAATATGAAAATACTTGTTTGTTTTGAATGTTTTTTGAATAAATATGTTATGATTTTAGAAAACATTATTATTCCAATTAACATTCCACTTCCATATGAAGTTAATACAAATAAATTAAATACAATCAATCCAGGTTGTAATACATTACTAATCGCCATCATTATTGTGTTATAGCATCCATACAACATTAAAAGTGCTGTCCCACTTATTCCTGGAAAAACTGTTGCAAATGCATCTAATATACCTGCAAATATCATTTTTATATATGTATGTAGATTCATTTGAAGTATTACATTACTTTGTGGATTTTTTTCTAATGTACTAATTAAATACATTAAAATTATTGATATTAAAAGTATAACAATATCGATTTTTCTATCAAATTTGATATTTTTTTTTAGCTCAAAAGTACCACCTATTATAAGACCTATAAATAGCAACAACGTTGGTAGATAATAATTATTCATAAAATATAATATTAACTTGCTAAATAATATTATTGATATTACAATTCCACTTCCTATATTTATCAAAAATTTTATATTTTCTTTATTAATTTTAGTTATTGCTTCTAAACCCTTTTCGTATACACCTAAACTAATTGCTATAACTGCACCACTTACTCCAGGAATTATCTTTCCAATTCCTATCACTATACCTTTTAATAAATTTATAATTATATTTTTCATATATTCTCCCTATCACAAATCTTAACAAATCATAGATTTTTAAGAATCTAAATTCATAAAAATTTGAACTTACAAAGATTTGATTTTTAAAAACAAAAGTTTTAAATACAAATAAAAAAGTATTATATTAAATAATATCTATAATACTTTTATAATACTTTTTTACTTTATTTTATTCATAATAGTCTATTTTCATATCTTTTTTTATTTCTTTTATTGTTTGTAACGATTCTTCTTGTGCTTTTTTTGTTCCTTTTTTTAATATGTTATCTACTTCATTCATATTATTTTCGTAATATTTTCGTTTTTCCCTAAATGGATTTAAAAACTCATTCATTTTTTGAATTAATTCCTTTTTGCAATTTACACAGCCTCTTGTACCTTTTTTACATTCCTCACAAACTGTGTTAACATTTTGTTTATTTACTAGTTTGTGATAATAATAAACCATACATACATCTGGATTTGCTGGATCATTTGCTTTTATTTTTTGAGTATCTGTTAAAGCAGACATTATTTTTTTTGTTATTGTTTGTTCATCATCTATAAGGTATATTGCATTTCCAAGGCTTTTTCCCATTTTTTCGTTTCCGTCTAATCCTTTTATTCTACTTTCCTTTGTAAGTAATGCTTCTGGTTCTACTAACGAAGAATTGTAAATTGAATTAAATTTTCTAACAATTTCACGTGTTTGTTCTATCAAAGGCAATTGATCTTCTCCAACAGGTATATATCTTCCTTTAAAGCATGTTATATCCGCTGCTTGACTGATTGGATAACCCACAAACCCGTATGTAACACTTTCACCTTGGTTTCCAAATAATTCTTTTTTTTGAGCTATTTCTGTCTTAACAGTTGGGTTTCTATATAATCTAGACATAGTTACTAGGTTTGAATAAAATACTGTTAATTCTGCAATTTGTGGTATCATTGATTGTATAAAAATAGTTACTTTACTTGGATCTATTCCTACTGATAATAAATCTATTGTTAATTCTTTTAAACTTTTTCTTATTTTTTCTGGATTATTAAAGTTATCGGTAAGGGCTTGGACATCGGCTATTTCAATAAACATTTCATATTCATCTTGTAGTTTTATCCAATTTTGAACAGCTCCAAAATAATGTCCTATATGTAGATTTCCTGTCGGTCTTATTCCTGTTAATATTCTTTTTTTCATATGTTTCTCCTTTTGTTATAAAATTGTGTATAAATAAAGTGCTGAGATAAATTCTTTTGGTGTTTCATTTATTGATTTTTTTATTACTTTTTCATCTTGATTATATATAGATTGAGTAATATATTTAACATACTCTTTATTTTGTATGTTTTTCTTAGTTTTAAATTTATCTTTTATATTAAATTCTTTTGTTTGTGTTTCATTTAACTTTTTTATAAGTAGTTTATTAAATTTTTTTATACTATATATTTTAGTTTCTTCTATAGAAAAAGTTGTCCCAAGATATTCAATTGTATCAATTAATTGACTACTTACTAAAAGTTCATATATTGTTTTTTGATGTTTTAAAGGATAATATGATAGTATCTTATCTATATTATTTTTACTTGTTTTTTTATTTTTATATTTTTCAAATGATTTCTTTTTATATGTGAATTTTTTACCAACATATTTTCCAAAAACTTTCATTGTATCATTATATCCAAATTTCATTGTTTTTACAGCTAAATCTGAGTCAAAAACAAATGTAGGTGTTATTTTATTATTAGGTGTTATTATTGTTATATCTAAATTTTTATTTTTAGTTTTTCTTTTAATTCCTATTGCTTTCATATCAACAGCAATTATTTTTGTTGCACCTAGTGTAGCACATAAGTTTATTGGCATATTATCATAATATCCACCATCTATATAATTCATTCCTTCAATATTTTTCATTTTAAATGTTGGAAAACAACTTGCTGATGCTAAAACATAGTCTTTAATATTTTCATTTGTTAGCATATTTTTTGTTAACATTTCTGGTTTTAATTTAGTAAGATTATATACTACTATTCCGTAGTCCACTGGCGAAGAATAGAATTTTTTTTCATCATATGCAATTTCAATTTGTTTTTCTAATTGTTTTACTTCCATACCGCCATGTTTAAAAAATTCACTAATATATGTTTTATATATATGTTCAGTAGTTATATTCAATTTTTCAGCATCGTCAAATAAAAAATCATAACCTATATTTTTCCATATTTTATAAGCTTTTTTATAATCTTTTTGAACAAATAATAGTCCATTTAATGCTCCAACGCTTGTTCCAGTGACAATATCATATTTAATCTTTAGTTTGTTTAATGCTTTCCAAACCCCAATTTGATATGATCCTCTGGCTCCACCGCCTGACAAAACAATACCAACCTTTTCCATATATTTCCTCCTTTTTTAATATAGCACAAAAAGTTTACTTATTCAATTATTCGTGGTATAATTTTTATCATTGGGAGGATTTATGAAAGAAGTTTTATTTTATTTCGCATTATTTTTTATTTATTCATTTATAGGATGGATCATTGAAATGTTTTGTGTTAATGTTATTCTTAAACAAAAATTTGCAAATAGAGGTTTCTTAATTGGTCCTTATTGCCCTATTTATGGTTCTGCTTCTTTAATTATGATATTTCTGTTATCACGTTATAAGGAAGATATTTTAGTTTTATTTTTTATGTCAATAATAATTTGTTCTATAACTGAATATTTGACAAGTTATATCATGGAAAAAATTTTTAAAGCTCGTTGGTGGGATTATACTAATGAGCCCTTCAATTTAAACGGGAGAATTTGTTTAATTAATTCTATTGCATTTGGTATGTTAGGTGTTTTATTAATAAAATTCATAAATCCATTTTTTAGTAATTTATTATTAAAGATCAATCCTTTATTATTTAATATTATAAGTTGTACTTTATTTGTTTTATTTATTTTAGATGTTATTTTATCTTGTAATATTATCAAAAAGATTAAAATTTCAGCTTCAAATTTAAGAAAGGATTCTACTAATGAAGTTGCAAAAAAAGTAAAATCAGAAATTATGTCAAAAGGCTATTTTTTTAAAAGAATAATAAAAGCATTTCCTGATTTAAGATTTGATTTATTTAAAAAGAGCAAAAAATAATTTTTAGCTCTTTTTGTATACTCCGAATTTTATTGTATTATTAAATTCCAATTCTTTAAATGAAGCAATTACTTCTGTTCCATTTGTGTCTGAATACTTTTTTAGTTCGTCATTATCTATATAATATACTTCATCTTTATAGTATTTTATTTGATTTATTGTTTTTGTTTCAAATAAATATATTTTATCTTCCGTATTATCTATTGTTGATCTATAAATTTTATATGTTTCATTCTCTAATTTATAAAAATAATAATAACCTAATTCTGTACCTAACTTTTCTATTTTTTCATAAGTATTATCTTTCATATTTGTATAATATTTATTCTCAAATAATATTTCATTATTTGAACAATTTGAACTCTTTTCTATGGTCCATTCATTATTTTTATATATTTTTATTCCTTTTTCGTAGTTACCGATTTCTTCTATACTTAGTTTACTAGGATTAATCTTATATTGTTTTTTATTTTTTTTATCATATAAATATAATTCATTATTTACTTCACCTTGTATATATGAATCAAATGATATTTTAGGATAACAGATAATTTCTTTTTGTTTTCCTGTTGTCATATCAACTATAATTAATTTATCAAATTCATATGTTTGATTATAATCAGCAACTATATAATATTTATCTAGAAAATAATTTAATGTTTGATTGTATATATCTTTTTTAAATAATTGAACATTTTTTTTGTTTTTTAAATCATAAAATCCTTTATAATTTGACATGAATCCGAACGTGTCAAATTTTTTTGTTATTTTTACATTATCAATTTCTTCTAATTCTTTTATATTATCATATTGATTTTCATTATATTCTTTAATGTTTTTAGCAAATTCTTGTAAGGTTTCACTTTTATCATTTATATTGTGATAATAATTATATTCTTTAGAATCTGTACAAATTATATCTATATATTGCTTTTTGTTTTTAAAAATAGGATATATACATTTATAATCTGAATTATCATAATAATATATTTTTTTTATATTCTTTTCTTGTTTATATAAATTATCAAATATTTGAAAATTATATTCTGCATTATCAACTAGTATTTTATAATTATAAGCATCTAAATTATCTGTTTTTGATTTTTCATATTTTTCTTCTACTTTAATTAAATAATCATTATATTTTAATTCATATTTATTTTCTATTTTATTTCTTAAAAATAAATATGAGATTCTTATAAATATTAATATAAATAGTATTGAAATTATGTATTTGCTTATTTTTGTTTTCATTTTTTACCTCTTTACAATTAAAACGTATAAATATTATACGTTTTTTTCTACTTCTCGTTTAGCATATTTCTTTTTTTCTTCTATTATATATTCTGATATTGCACTTTCTATTTCGCTAAGTGCAGCTTTTTGTATATTTGATAGAGTTACAAATTCTTTTACTGTATCAATATATATTTTTCCCCATACTAGTCCCATTTTTACTTTTAAGTCATTAAACATGTCTGGTGTAATTGATGTGAAGAAATAACCAAACAATAATCTTTTTTGACCTAATACGATTCTTTTATTAGTAATTGCGATAACATTTGTTGTAATTATATCTATAGGATTATCATTTTTTTGAGCAGCAAAAGCATATAAAACCTTTTCATCGCTATTTAAGTGTTCTTCTACAACTTTTGCATGTTTTTTTAACCTCCATGATATTGTCATTGGGTATTTGTTTTTGAACTCTTTTACTTTTTGATATACTAAACTTTCCATATTAATCTCCTATTAAACCATATTCTTTAAATATTGATACAAACTTACTATCTGTTTGAAGTCCTGATATATAATCAACTAATTTTCCATTTTCAACTATTAGGAATGTTGGTGTTCCCCATTCTTCTGTTGTAAAGAATTCTAATGAATTATATAGTGAATTTAATTGTTCTTCTTTTAATGAATCTAAATTCAAATAATTTATAGTGATTCCATATTGTTTGATGATTCTATTTAATACTGGTTTAGACATTTTACAATATATACATGTTGTTTTTCCTATTCCAATTATTTGTTTAGTAGAACTTTTTAGTAATTCATCATATTTATTGTAATCAATATAATTTATTAATAATTTAGCGTCTTTTCCTACAAAGTTATATTTTTTTAGGAAGTCTAATAATTCTGATTCTTCTACTGCACCAGCTAATGAATCGATTTTTTTACCATTTTCTACAACAACTGTATATGGTGTTCCAAAATCTGATGAACTTACTTCTATTATATCAAGTAATTTCTTGTAATCGCTTGAATTTAATTTGTCCATTGCAATATATTCATATTTAAAATTATATTGTTCTGCCATAAAATCAAGTTCTGGTTGGAATGCTTCGCAATAAGAACATCCTTCTTTTCCAAGCATAACTAATGTTGTTTCTTGTGAATTATAATATTTCATAAATTTGTCTAATTCTTTTTTTGAATTAACGTTATCTATTATTATAAGTGCTACTACTAAAACTACAAATAATAGAAGAACAGCTAATACAATTATACCTTTTTTCTTTTCGTTCATATTCTACCTCTTTCTTATAAATAGTGCCTTACTCACTGATCTAATTATATCATATTATTGTTAATCATACAAAGTTTTTTAATCTTTAAATATCTTATCTAATTTTTCTTTTATTTGATCTTTTGAGAAAGGTTTTGCTATATAATCTGCAAAGCCTTCTTGCATATATTTTTCTTTAGCACCTGACAATGCATCTGCAGTTAACGCTATAACTGGTGTATTAAAGTTTTTGTTTTCTTTTAGTTTTTTTATTGTTTCTTCTCCGCTCATGTTTGGCATCATTATATCCATTAGTATTAGATCATATTCATTTCCTACATTTATTTTATCTAAACATACTTGTCCATCCTCTGCCTCATCTATCTCAAATTCAAAGTTTTGTAATGCACGTCTTGCTACCTTTATATTTAATTTATTATCATCTACAACAAGTATTTTTTTACCTTTATATTTTTCAAACGAAATATTTGTTTCTTCTTGTAAGTTATTTTCTTTTCTTCCAAATAAATTGCTTGCAGTATCCATGATTTCTTTTTCTGTCATAGGGGCAGATATTTTACTTATTTTTTGTGGAATATTAACCATAAATATTGAACCTTGTCCAAATCTTGATTCAACATTTATTTTGCCACCCATCATTTCTATTAATGATTTTGTAATTGCGAGTCCAAGTCCTGTTCCTTCTGCAGTTGTATTTTTTTCTATATCTAGTCTTTCAAATTTTGTAAATAATTTATTTATATATTCTGCTTTTATTCCTCTTCCTGTATCCTGACAAGTTATTATTAGGTTTGTCATTTTTTTATTTAAATCATTTACGCATTTTACTTTTAAATTTATTTCTCCTTGTTCTGTATATTTTATTGCATTTGTAAGTAGGTTATTTATTATTTCTTTTACTTTTCCTCTATCTCCAATTAATTCATATGGAATATCTTCTGCTATATTTAATTTAAAGCTTATTGGTTTTTCTCCAATACGTGTTGATGTTACTCTGCACATTTTAGTTATTGTTTCTTTAAAATTATAAGGTCCTTCTATAATTTCCATTTTATTACTTTCTATTTTATTTATATCAAGTATGTTACCAACTATTTCAAGTAATGTTTGTGAAGCATTTATTATATCATCTGAATCTTCTACTACTTCTTTTGGAACTTCATTTTTATATTGTGCGATATCTTCAGATAATCCTACTATTGCATTTAATGGTGTTCTTATTTCATGGCTCATACTTGATAGGAAATCTGATTTTGCTCTATTTGCTTTTTCTGCTTGGTTTTTAGCCATTATTACTTCTTCTAATAGTTTTACGTCTGGATTTTCTATTGTATGATACATAATAAAAATTATTAAAAATTCCATTACTGTAACTATTGTAATATTGGGATATAGTTTTTGTATGAATGCAATTACTGACATGAATATTACAAATAGTAATATAGGAAGTATTTTTCTTTTATCGATTATTTTAAAGTTTTTTATAAGTGGTATTACCCAAATTATAAGTACTATTGTTGAACATATATATAACCAATTTACAGCTAATCCTGTTGCATAACCACTTTCTGTTGTTATTGGTAACAAAATTTCTATAATAGCGCAAATAAACCAAATAATATATGATAATATTTTTAACTTTTTATAGCGTTTTTTATTTTCTCTTTTGCTTTCAACATAACATATAACGTAAATATAAAGTGTCATATATAATAAAAATGTCATTAAACAGATTAAATATATTTTTGTCATTACATGTGTATATATTGTATTTTCTAAAAATGTATAACCTATATATGAACAAGCAAGTTCGCTTGCTAAACTTATTAGGTTCACAATTAATAAGATAGAAAATATTTTTGTTTCACCTGTTTTTACGTGTTTTTTAGAAAAATATATTATATTTAAAAAACAAGAGAAAATAAATCCACATAATATAAAGTAAAAAAAATTGCTCATAACATACACCTCTATTGTAGATTTTACCACTCATTCAAAAAAAAGGAAAGATTATTTCTTTCCTAGGATTTTTACTTTTTCTTTTTCCACCGTATATTTTTTCTTCCATTGTTCAAATGAAAATGTTTTTTCGTCTATACCTATTTTACTTAATGTACTTATACTTCTTTTTCCACTTGGATCTAAAGGAAATGATTCTACATTATCCCTAAATCTAAAGTATAGCTTTTGTATTACTTCTTCTTCATATTTTGCTTCTAATCTATTGATTATGCTTTTGATTATTTCTGTTTTTGATTTTTGAGCAAAAGGTTGAAATTCTATATGACATATTAAAATCCCATTATTAGAAACTACTGAACAAGACATTATATTTTTTGTATCTGATAAAATCGTATCTTCTATATAGTAATATGGTATTTTATGGTTATTTTTTAAAATTAGGTCACTGCCCATTCTACCCTTCATTTTTATTCCACCGGTTTTATCTTTGTATGCATATGTTCCAAGACTTAACCAACTAACTCCTTTTGAATCAACTACATGTGTATTTTGATTTAATTTTTCTTCTGTATACCCAGTCATTTCACAAGGATTTTTGGCAACTAGTAATCCTGGTTTTTCTACATCACAATAGTTTCCAAATTCATCTAGTACTTCAATTTCTGCAAATTTATATGGTCTTAATCCTAAACGTTCTTTTTTTATTAAATGATTTAATTTTTTTTCTTGTAATGATTTATATAGTGTTACAAAAATTCCACTACTTTCTGTTGTTCCACCACCTATCGAGAAAGTGACTGGTGAAAGTGGGAAAGGTAATTTTGCTGTTCCAAATTTATGCTTTCTTGCTGTAAGATTAAAAAATTTTTCTTCACCAACTGAGCATCCTTCTCCTGTTACTGTTGGAATCATTAGATAAGGCATATTAACGTGTTTCCATGATTCATCAAAGTTTAATAGTTTACATAAATTGCCCCAGAAACCTGTACTTGCACATACAAAGTTTGGTTTATTTATTACAAGTGAACATGGAAAAAAGTCTTTATCATAAAAAGGTTCTAGAGCTATTGTACACCCACAATATAATGTATCTGATATTGCACATGATAATTCCATATGTGTATATGTTGGAATTTGAGCAAGTACTGTTAGATTTTTCATAGTCGGCATTCCAGAAACATCTGACTCTTTAAATCTTGATAGTGTAATGTAACTTCTATTTGATTGAATAACTCCTTTAGGACGTCCTGGTGATGTTGTTCCACTTGTATATGTTATAGTAGAAATATCATTTAAATCAACATTTTCTATTACTTGTTGTTTATAATTTTCTCCCATTTTTATAAAGTTTTCTTCATTAAATGTTATTCCATTATAATCATTTTTTATATATTCAAAGTTATCTGTTATTATGTGAAATTTGTTTTCTATTTCAGCATATGGATTTGTTTTTCCATTACCCTGTTTTAAAGAATTTGTTAATGAAAAACAAACAATTCTTTTTATGTTACTTTCACATATTGAATTTTTTATAGACTCATATGATATATCATCAATAAATATAGTTTCACTATTTGTTTTATTTAATATTTCTTTTAAATAATCTTTATCAAACCATTCTCCAACTGTATGTGTGTGCGCACCTATAAAACTAATAGCTAAAAGCATATATATAAACTCAGGAGTATTAGTAATGCAAATTGGAATTTGATCATCTTTCTTGTATCCTAGTACTTTTAATGATTTAGCATACATAAATGCTTTTTCAAACATTTCTTTATATGTTATTTTATTTCCACGATAAAATAAAGCTACCGCACTCATATTTTTTTCATTTCTGTTATACATTTCAACAGCCCATGAATGATTTCTATTTTGATCAATTTCTTCTAAAACTTTTTGAATTTTTTTTGTTATTTTATTTCCACATTTATATGGTTTAGAACATTGTTTTTCATTTTCTCTTTCAATTTTTATATTTTCTAACAATTCATTAAAAACATCCATAAAATCCCCTCTTTTTGTTGAGTATTCTATCAAAAACATATTTAATTGTCAAATTGTATTAATTAAACTAAAAAAGCAAACTTTAAAAGCTTACTATTCACTATTTTTTTATTTTTAAACATTTTATTTTATTATTTAATACATCCATCATTCCTTGATTAATTTCTTTTTTTGATAATACTTCGCTTTCATCTAGTGTATTTAAATATGTTCTTACTCTATTTAACATTTCTATTTGTTTTCTAAATTAATACACTTTAATAACTCCATTAGTTATCTCTTCCTAATTTTTTTAAATAAACAATTGTATCAATATTATCAAATCCTATAAGATTATTAAAAGTTTGTTACCAGGTTTAATATTCCCTGATGTTATATATATTTTTTATTTTCTACTAACCGAATATAGATAGGAATATTATTATCAAACTTGAAATTCAAATTTTTATCTTCTTTCTAATTGGATTACATACATAACAACAAAAAACTTACATTTGATATGTAAGTTTCACGTATTTCATCATAAATTTTAAAGTGTCTTTTTATCGATTAATTGCTTCTCTATTTTATCACTCAATACTATTTTTGATATAAGACTGCTTGATAAATCTAAACCTTCAAGACTTTCAACAGATGTTAAGTATATAGTTCCACCTATTTCTGTTGGTAATTTTAAGCCTTCGGCACTTGTTAAGCCGCTTAAATCTAAATAACCTCCTACTTTATCTGGGAACTTTAAACCTTTGGCACTTGTTAAGCTATTTAAATATAAACTTTCTCCTACTTTATCTGGTAACTTTAAGTCTTCAGCACTTGTTATATTGCTTAAATTTAAAGTACCGCCTATTTTGCTTGGTAATTTTAAACCTTTGGCACTTCTTAGATTACTTAAATACAAATCACCTTCTATTTTATCTGGTAATTTTAAGCCTTCGGCACTTGTTAGACCACTTAAATCTAAATAACCTCCTATTTCATTTGGCAACTTTAAGCCTTCGGCATTTGTTAGACTATTTAAATCTAAAACACCACCTACTTTATCTGGCAATTTTAAACCTTCGGCACTTGTTAGACCGCTTAAATATAAACCATCTCTTATTTCATCCGGTAATTTTAAGCCTTTGGCGCTTGTTAGACCTTCTAACCATAAACTACCTTCTATTTCATCTGGCAATTCTAATCCTTTGGCACTTGTTAGACTTCTTAAATATAAATCACCACCTATTTTATCTGGAAATTTTAGGCCTTCGGCATTTGTTAGGTTGTTTAACCATAAACTACCATAATGATATATTATATTTCCGCTTAATGCTTCTTCTTCTGTTAAAGATATATTTTTTTCTTTACAATCTAATACTAGAGTTAAATCCTTTCTTACATTTCTTTCCTGTAACAATTCTTCTATTCTTGGATCTCTTGCATATCCAAAGCCAGTTATTTTATCATCTATTTCATATAGAAATCTTAAATCGGTTTTTGTTAATTCTCCTTTATTTTCATGTTTCGTATAGATATATGTAAGCATTTCCATATCTTTTACTTTTTTCTTATATTTATCTCTATCTGGAAATTCTTCTAATTTCTTATCTACTACTTTTTCCATATTGGCTTCTATATTTTGATTTTCACTTATTCCTCTTATTTCTGCTATTTGGTTACCTTCCATTCTAATTGCTATTCGAGGTTTTGTATAATTTCTTTCTCTATCTTTTGTATAATATACATGAAAATCTCCACCATTTATATGAGCCCTAGCTGTTTCTATTCCACCTGCTGTACACCATCCTGTTCCTTTTCCATTTATATCATTAAATAATATCTCTGGATTACTTCCTTTATTATATTTTTTCCATATTCCATCATTACTTTTGAATCCATCATCTTTTACAGAATCTAGTTTTAAAACTGCATAAGAATATAATTTCGAAAAACTACCATTATTTATTAACTCATTTAATTTCTTATCATCTATATTTTCTTTATTTAAAACTTTTATTAATTCAGAATATATTATTGACAATGCTTCTCTATTTAATTCTATAAATGGTTTTACAGTACTTTCTGTTCTCTTGGTATGACTATTTTTTTCTTTATCAAAAAACCCTAGTTTTAACATTCCTTGAAAAACATAATATTTAAACCACGTTGGATACATATCTGTATCTTTACTAAATAAATAATCGAGCCACATATCTAAAGATGTTTTTTGTTCATTTATTATATGTTCTATTTCTTGCTTTTTAGTTTTTTCATCATATTTTACATGCCCATAACCTCTATCTAACGCAATTTTTTCTTGCTTTTTAAAATAAGATTCTGGTACATTTTGTTCTTTTATTACATATTTTTTATAATAATATTTTTTAATTAGGTTTATTTTATCATGTTCACATGCTTTCTTTGTTACATCTTCTAAACGTTGCATATATTTTTTTATCTTTTGATATTTATCGTCTGATTTATTTGCTGTATGCATTACTATTTCTGATAAATGTAAGTCTTTGTATACTTTATCCAAAAATTTTTCCCCTTGATAATTGTACATGTAATCACCCAAGCTAATTATACAACAAAAGTATATAAATACTAAATTTTATATACTTTTATTTACAATATATTGTCATGCATTAATAAATCATAATAACTCTGACAAATATTTTTTAATAATTTTTTTTATACAATGATAATTATGTTATACCAAAATCTAGTTATTAAGTTCTTTAATTTTGAAGAATTTTCATAGTATATAAAACTGATAAATTAACAAGAAAAAATGTTTTTATTACTTCGATTAAAATGTTTAAATAACTATTTCACATAAAATACTGTACAAAATATGTATTGTATAATAATTTAAATAATTATCAAAAAAATTAGTAAGCATTAAACTTACTAATTAATTTCATTTGTTATTTTTTTATTTTTAAACATTTTATTTTATTATTTAATACATCAATCATTCCTTGATTAATTTCTTCTTTTGATAATACTTCGCTTTCATCTAGTGTATTTAAATATGATCTTACTCTATTTAACATTTCTATTTGTTTTCTTTTACTATTTTTTTCTGTTATTATTTCTTCCTGATTTTTTTTATCAGTTCCAATTTTTAAAAACCATTTCATTCTTATTTCTTCTAATAGTTTAATTTGAATTTCTGTTATTTTATTGGTACCTTGTCCTTTATATGCTTGGCGTTGAGTTATTACCCACACACCTAAAGCTATTCCGCCTTCTGCATATTCATATCCATTTAATGTTTTATAACTTTGTGGAATTTCTAAATTTCCATGATGTTCAAAATAAGCCTTAGCTAGTTCATATTTTTTATTCCATTCTTCATTATTATCACGTGTTTCAAAGTGCATTCCTATTTCTTCTAATAATTTGATTTGTTCTTCTGTTATTTTATAAATACCTTGACTTTTATATGCTTGACGTTGAGTATTTAGCCATGTCCCTAAAGCTATTCCGCCTTCTGCATATTCATACCCATTTAATGTTTTATAACTTTGCGGAATTTCTAAATTTCTGTTGTGCTCAAAATAAGTTTTAGCTAATTCATATTTTTTATTCCATTCTTTTTCTTTATAATTAGTTTCAAAGCGCATTCCTATTTCTTCTAACAAATTTATCTGTTCTTCTGTTATTTTACAATTTCCCATTCCTTTATATGCTTGGCGTTGATTTGTTATCCATGTTCCTAATGCTATTCCTTCTTCAGAATATTCATACCCATTAAGTGTTTTATAACTTTGTGAAATTTCTAAATTTCCATGATATTCAAAATAAGCTTTGGCTAAACTATATTTATGCATCCAACTTTCTTTTATATTATTTTTCATAGTATACCTTCTTTGAATGCTATGTATTATATCATAATTTAAATAATTGTCAAAAAAATTAGTAAGCATTAAACTTACTAATTGATATTATTTATTATCTATATTTACTTTATTTTTCTTATTTTTATTTTTCAAATCAGGGTTAATTTTTTTTAATTTGTTTTTCATTAAATAACATCCTGTTGCACTTAAAATTGTTGTTAAAGATAAAAATATATAAATAATGATATTTATAAAATTAGATTTATATTTAGTTAACGTATAAACTCCAATATCACCAGATTGTGATTTTACAATAATAATTGATTTATCTTTTCTATTTATTATATTAACTGTACTTTTATCATCTTCAGGAACAGCTTCAATTTCACTTCCAGTATAAGTATAATCAAATACTTCTTTGTTAAAATTCTCTTTTAATGAACCTTTTTTTACTGTAATACTTTTCAAATATACATTGTTACTTAAAGATTCTTCAGTCATATTCAATCCTCTTGATACAACAACAGTGTATGTTTTAGTAGAGCCATCCTCTGCTGTTACAATTATTTTGTAATTATTATTTCCGGTGGATAACTTTTCTGTTCCTTCAATTTTTATAGTTGCATATTTAGTATCTTCTACGGTTGCATCAATTTTAATTGAATCAGCTTCATATGGAAGATACACGATATATTTATCTTGTTCCTTTTTAAATGCTGGACTTAATATTCCTTGAGAAACTTTTAAACTTGACAAATTATTATTTTTAGAAAGAACTTTATTTGGATCTTTACCCCTAGTAGCACGTATTACATATGTATTTGTACCACCATTTTCTGCTGTTACTGTTATATTAATATTCTTTGTTTCCTCTGCATTTATACTTGTATTAGAAATACTTACATTTGATTTTGAATCCTCTGCTTTTGCATTTATTTTTAAACTTGAAATACTAAAAGGAACAGATACAGTATAATTTTTTGTATTTGAATTAAATTTAGGACTTAATTCAGCGCCATCAACACTTAAGCTTGATAATTTATTATTGCTACTACGGTTATCTTTTCTATTTACCGTAATTATATATGTTTTTTTATCTCCAGATGGAGCTGTTACAATTATACTAAATTTATTATTACCATAACCTAAATTCTTTGTACCAGAACCAGAAACACTAGCACCTTTATCTTCGGCAGTAGCAGATATTTTTATACTTGTAACATTTGTATCTACAGATATATTATAATTTGTTGTATTTTTATTAAAATTAATACTTCCATTACTTACAGATAAACTACTTAAATTATTATTTGTACTAGGTGGATTGGTAATGTTAATGGTTTTTCTTGAAGATGAAATATTAACATATTTAGCATCTGCATCAGGTTGTTTACTTCCAGAATAAGATATTGTAGCATTACCAGTTGCTTTTGCTTTAAATGTAAATTTCATTACATTTTGTTTACCTTTTATAGTATTAGCTCCAAATCCACCTAATTTGTTACCTGCTAACTCAACAGTAAAAGGCGCTAAAGAAGTTGTTTTAACTAGTTCTAACTTATCAGTTGAATAACTAATATTTCCACCAAATGCAGCTAAACCACCATTTGCTCCACTTACGCTATTAACGTATAATACTACATCTATTGTTTTTCCAACATATACACTACTATTTCCACTTATTCCTGTTGTTGCAGTTCCATCTGCTTTAGCAGTTAGTACTGGAAACAAAAAAAGAAAGAAGGAAAGAATAAGAAAATTGATTTTTTTATTTAATATATTTTTCATATTCCTTACCTCCATTCATCATCGATTTGTTCTTTAATTTCCTCTGAATTTAATTCATTATTTTGATTCATTTCTTCTTTTTGCTTTAGTTCTTTTTTTGCTTGATTCAAAGCATCTTGTTGCAATAACATCTTTAATTTTGAAGGATCTTTTGTTTTCATCGCTTCATGTATGGCATCAATTACTTCTCTTTTTGTAACTATTTCATCATATGGATCATATGGAAGATTATCCTCATAATCAGCGTCATACACATTAATTTTTGGCTCCGGTATAGATTTTGGGGTTGTATCCTTATTATCTATATCACTATTTTGATTATAATCACCATGGATTACATCATCATCTGAATTTTTAGAGCCAAAGTTAAATTCTGGTTTAACTTCTATAACTGGTGCGATTTTTGATTCTTGTTCTTTCTTTTTACGAGATAAAACTATTATTAGAATTATTAATAGTAATATTAAACTTAATAATCCTAACATAAATCCAAATTGTAGTGGAGTTAATCCAAACAATGTTGAATTAGAAGTTGCTGTTTTAGAAGCTTCTTTTACGACATCAATTGTATAATATTTAACAAAACCTTCTTTATCTGTAACTTTAATCAATACTGTATTGTGTCCTTCTTTTAAGTTTTCGTTTCCTATTATTTCTACTTTACTATCACTGTTACTTGGTGTTGCTTTAATATTTATTTTATTTGTTTTTGAATCAACATTTGTAGTATATTCTAAAGTATTTGAATCAAATTTAGGATTTATTGAAGCGCCATCTATTTCAATACCTTTTAAATCTGTTTCACTTGTTACAGTACTACGTGTTACATTTAATGAATAAATTCTTACACTACCATCTTCGGCTGTTACTTTAATTTCAACTACATTTACTTTTCCAACTTTAAAATCTTCATTTCCTGTTATTTCTACTTTTGATTTTGTATTATTTAAAATAGCTTTAATATCTAATTTTTCTACTTCATTTGGTACAGTTATATTATAATTATTTATATTTTTATCAAATTCTTGATCAGATTCATATGGTGAATTAATTATTAGTTTTTTTAAATAATTATCACTAGATTTAGTAGCTACAACTGTACTACTACTAGATACTTCTCTTTCTACATTTACAATATATGTATTAACACTACCATCCTCAGCAGTTACACGAATTGTAATTGTGTTATTTCCTTCTTTCCAATTTTTATTTCCAGAAATTGAAACAGTAGCATTTTTATCATTAGCAATAGCTGTTACATTTAGTGCTGTAATATTGTTTTTTACTTTCATTGAATAAGTTGTTACATTTTTTGAAAATGTAGGAGTTAATGTATATCCACTTACATCCAATTTTTTTAATGTTGCATCACTACTTTTTTCAACCGTAGATTTATTTTCTTTTTCTATTTTAACTGTATAAGTTTTAACTGTTCCATCTTCTGCTGTTACTTTTATAGTAGCAGTTGTTGTATTCCCAGTTAAACTTATATTACCAAGCCCACTTACTTTAGCATTACTATTATTTACACTACCATCTAATTTTACAGTACTTACATCATTTGGTACCTTTATAGTATAACTAGTAGTATTTGGATTAAATGATGGACTTAATGTATAACCACTTGCTGATAAACTTTTTAATGTTGCATCACTACTTTTAGTATTACCTGGATCTACAATTGTACTAGAATCATTTATAGTTATTGTTTTTGGAACAACTGTTGTTGAAAGTTTTGATGAAACATCGCTAAGTTTTGCATTAGTAAGACTTACCTGCGTTGTTCCTTTTTTCTTTGCCTTAAATGTTATAGTAAGCACTTGTGTTTTCGAAGTTATTCCATTTGATAATGTAGTATCTAAGCCGGCTATAATGTAATTTGCATTTGTGTTAATTTGAAATGCATATGGAGTTTGAATACCTGTTGCAGATACATATTCTAAATAATTTGAATCAAATGTTAAATTACCACCTACACTTACTATTCCACCATCTATATTACTACCTCCTGTAACATACATTTTTATAGTAATATTGCTACCAACACTTACTGTTGAATTTCCATCGAATCCAACAGTAGCTGTTGCAGCTTTTGCGATTGACGTATAAAAGAATGTTGAAAGACTGATAATTAACGTCATTAATATTTTTGTACTTTTTTTATTTTTCATTCTTTACCTCCTAGTGTAATGATATTCTTCCTAAATAATGATTTAAAATCATTACTGAGTCAAATAAATCTATTTCTGTATCATCGTTTACATATGCTGCTTCTTTGTATGCACCATCTAATAATGTACGAACTAAATAATGATTTAAGATTTTTACTGCATCAAATAAGTCTATTTCACCATCACCAGATGTATCACCTTTAATTACAATATATTTTCTATCTTTTTCTTCATTATCTATTATTAATTTAACTATCATTCCTGTAGCTAAGGTATCATTGTCATTTATTTTTCTTGTTTCATCAGAAGACCAAATCTCAAGATATTTATTTTCATTATCTAATTGATTTTTTAAATCTAATCCAGTTATTCCAAGTTTAACAGTTTTTATATAACCATTAGCTATTTTATGACCAAAAACATTTGATGTTATTGTACTTGCAGGATCTGCTTCTTTTATGATAGTTACTTTATATGTTAGTACAGTACCATTTTGAGCTGTATTCAAAATTATTAATTCAGTTGTACCAGCATCAAGTGGAGAAATAGTTATTGTATGTGGAGATGTATATGTCACTCCATTTATTTTCATGATAGCTGTACTATCTGCAGTCATTGCAGTTACATCTATTGAAGAAACTGTTCTATCAACATTTACAGTATAAGCAAAAGTATTTTTGTTGAATGATAAATTTCCTTTACTTACTATTATGTTACTTAAATATGCATTTGTTGAAGCTGTTTTTGTATAAGTTATTTTATAATTTTTTACTGTTTTTCCATCTTCTGCTGTTACTTGAACAACTATAGCTGATGTACCCTCTATTTTTGGAATTGTTACAACATTGCTATCTTGTTTAATTCCATTTACTAAATAACTTATTTTTGATGTTCCCATATTAGCTGTTGCATTTACTGTAAGTTTATTTGTTTCAAACGGAATTTGTCCAATTGAATATTCTTCTTGATTCATTGTAAATTCCTTATCAAATTCATAACCATCTACACTTAATGAACTTAAATATGCATCATTTGAAGCTTGTTTATCTAATCTTTTAATTACTAAATTATAAGTTCTTGTTGTTGCGTTTTGAGCAGTTACTAATATACTAATTGAATTATTTCCTATATTTAAATCTGAAATAGTAACTGTTTTTGGAGTAAATGATGTAGTTCCATTAACTGTTACTGTTGCATTTTTATCTTCAGTTTCTAAAGTTAAATCAACACTAGTTATTTCATTATCAATAGTAATACTATAATTTGGATTTGTTTTTATAAAGTCAATTGTACCAACTGATGAAACTAGTTTACTTAAATATGAGTTATCAGAAGCTACAATGTTATAACTAATATTATAAGTTTGTATTGTAACTTTATCATTAGCTAGAACTTTAACTGAAATAGTTTTTGAGCCTAGAATTTCAGGTATATTAACTATATTACTTCCTTGTTTTACACCATCTACGTAATATTCAATAGTAGACAATGCGTTATTAGGTGTTGCATTAATTCTTAGTTGTGTTGTTCCATAAGGTAAATCTCCTATTGAGTAATTAAGTGTTGTTGAATAGAATGTTTTATCCAAAGGATATCCACTAACATTTAAATCACTTAACGTTGCATCATTACTTAGTGCTTCTACTATTGTGAAATTATATACCAATACAGTTCCATCTTCTGCTTGTGAAGTTATTATTACTTTTCCATCAGACAATTTATAATTTCCATTTCCTGTAATAGTAGTTGTTTTAACATTAGCAATTGCTTCTACCCTAAAATCTGTTTTTCCATAAGGGACAGTTAATACATAATCTTTATTATTTGGAGTAAATGCTGGAGATATTGTAGCACCAGTTAATTTAACTTCTTTAATAGTTGCATCACTAGATTTTGGTCTAATTACTTTAATTGTATATGTTTTAACATTTCCATTTTCTGCAGTTACTTTAATTATATAATAATTATCATTAGTTGTTGATAAAGAAATTTCTTCTGGTTTTTCTACTGTTGCATTACTATCCTCTGGTTCTGCTGTTACCTCAGATGCAAGTAATTTTTCTTTTATTGCATCAACGGTTACTTCATAGTCATAAATTTCACTATCAAAAGTTGGCGCTAAGACATATCCATTTACCGCTAGTAAACTTAAATTAGCATTATCATTTTTAGCTCTATTTATTTTAATTGTATATGTTTTCTTATCACCATTTTGTGCAGTTACAACTATATTAAATTCATTTAAACCTGTTTTTAATCCTTTTGTTCCTACACCTTCAATTGTAGCATCTTTATCTTCAGCAGTGGCAGATATATCAATACTAGTTTTTGAATATAATACATCATCTAATGTATATTCAAGTGTATCTTTATCAAAGTCTTTAACACTTATTCCATCTACTTTTAAGGTTGCTAAATTATTATTTAGTTTTTTAGCTCTAATAACATTTATTGTATAGTTTTGTTTTGCTCCAGATTCACTTTCAACTTCTATAGTAATTGTATTACTGCCTACATTTAATTGATGTGTACCTGTTCCAGATAATATTTTAGCTCTACTATCTGTTAAAGTAGCACCTATTTCTATTGAATCTATATCTCCTGCTACATTTACAGTATATGATGTTTTGTTAGAAGCAAAAGTAGGTGTTAATGTTCCTTCACTTACAGTAATATCTGAAAGTGTATTCACACTTGATTTTGTTCTAGTAATATTTAATATATATGTATTTGTTGCGGATAAATCTTCACTTACAACTACTACTTCAACTCTTGTACTACTTTCAGTCATTGTATAATGACCAACGCCTGATGTTATATTAGCATGGCTTTCTGTTGTTACTCCGGAAACATTAAATTCAGTAGTTTCAACAGGTACGGTTACTGAATATTCAAGTATATCTTTTGAAAAACTTGGATTAAATGAACCATTTGTTACTGTTAAACTATCTAATGTTGCAATATTTGATTTAGTTCTTGTTACTGACAAAATATAGTCTTTAACTGTTCCATCCTCTGCTTTTACTTTAATTGTTATATCATTTGTTGATGTAGTTAAAATAGGTGTTGTATCAAATGCTACAGTTGCTTTTTTATCACTAGATGTTATTGGATCATTTACATTAACGATTAAATTACTTGCATTGACTTCTTCTATATTGTTTGGTACTGTTACTTCATATTTTTTAGTTGAACTATTATATGTTGCTTTATTTCCAGATAAACTTATTTCTTTAATTCCTGCATCATCATTAAGTTTACGACTAACATGTATCACATAATCATGATATATGCTTGTATCATGTGCATAAACTGTAATGGTTATATCGTTATTTCCAGTATTAATTCTTACTAGTCCATCACCTGTTTTTGTAGCCAATTCATCATTTGGAGTTGCTACTATGTTAAGTTGATGTGTGTTATAAGGTAATTCAGATAAAGTGTATTCATCTTTTGTTGAAGTAAAATCTGATATAGTTACACCATTAATTGTTAAGTCTTTTAAAGTAATATCTTGTCTATGGTTTCTGGTAATATAAATTGTATAAGTTTTTACTGTTTTATTTTCAGCTTGAACTGATATTTCAATTTTATTTTGTTTATCAAATTCTAAATCAAATTGATTTGATAAATCTGTAGTTATTACTGCTTTATCTGTATCTTCAACAGTTGCTTCTATAAGAGCCTTATCTATAGTTCCAGGAACTGATATTTCATATGTTTGCTTTGATGAATTAAACCCTTCTATTGTTTGTCCATTAACTTTTAAGTCTGATAAATTTGCATTTGATGATTTTTGTCTTTCAACATTGACTGTATAAACAGTAGTTGTTCCGTCTTCTGCTGTTACAGTTAAAGTAATACTTTTTGATGATTCATTTGCTGGCATTGAGTGAACAGTATCATTTGATGGTACAACAGATGCTGTACTTGCTATATCTGCTTCTAAATTAAATTGTAATGTATCTACAGGTACTTCAATACGACAAGTATTATCACTATTCATTAAGCAATATCTGCTATCATCGTTTCCTATAATTAAAGTAACTTTATTTAAAGATGAATCATTTGAAGCTGTTCTAGTTACTTTTATTGAATATTCTTGTTCTGTACTATCTTCTGCAATAACTTTAAAGCGATAGTCATTAACTTCAGTAGTTAATAGAGTTAATGTTTGACTTTTTACTATTGTTGCATCACTTGGATAATCAAAGATTACATCGCTTGGGGTAAGGATAGTAACATCGTTTGGTACTGTTACTTCATAAATACCAACATCTGTATTTTTTGCTTCTATGCCTTTAACTTTTAAATTTGATATCGAAGTATCATTATTTTTTTCTCTATATAAATTTAATACATATTCAGATTTATCTATACCATTTTGAGCAGTTACTGTAATAACTATTTTGTTATTACCTGTTTTAAGTGACACTAATCCGTCACCTGATACTGTTGCATAGCTATTACTTTTTGTTGTTTCAATGTTAATACTATCTTTTTCAAAATTTACTGTTTTTAAATCATATTCTTCAGTATCTTTATTAAAGTTTTCTATGCTTACACCATCTATTTTTATATCATCTAGTGTTGAAATATCATATTGTTTTCTTGTTACATTAATAATATAAGATGCTGTATTTCCATTTTCTGCTTCTACTATAATTTCTATTTGGTTATTACCAAAATTCAAATTAGTATTACCAGTTATACTCTTAATTTTTCCATATAATGAATTAGGTATTGCATTAACATTAATTGAAGTTATATTACCCTCTACTTCTGCTGTATATGTTCTTGTTGCTGAATCAAATGAAGGTGTTAATGTTCCATTATCTATTATTAAAGATTTTAAACTATTATCTGATGATTTTGTTCTAGTTAAATCTATTGTATAAGTATTTACTGTTCCATCTTCAGATGTTACTACTACATAAACATTTTTAGTTTCTATTCCAAAGGTTTTTGATTGTGTATTAAGTGTTGCTGAAGAAGATGCCTCACCTTTTTCTAAATCATAAATTGATACCCTTGCTTTTCCTGTATCAAGTACAGTGGCACTTACTGTAATATCTGTAACAGTGGCATCATAATTATATGTATAAGCACCATTAAATGTTGAAGTAAATGCTGGAGACATTGTAGCTTGAGGAGAAGATGTTATAGTTAAACTAGATAATTTATTTTCATTTGATAATCTATATACTTTAATTTTATATTCTCTTGTTGATTTATCTTCTGCTGTTACTGTAATTGTGAAATTGTTTTCTCCAATATTTAAATTTACTGTTCCAATACCTGAAACACTTGCTTTTCCTGTGTCATCAACTAAAGCATTTAATAACATTGATGATTTATTATTTGCTACTGTTCCTAAATCATATTCTTGTTTAGTTTTGTTAAAATTACTAACACTTACACCATCAACAGTTAAACTTTTTAAATAACTATTATCTGATGCTGCTTGTCGATTAATTGCTAAATTATAATTTTGAGATGTACAACTATTTCCTGGTACACTTGAGTATTTGCTTAAACAGTTTTCTGCTTTTACAACTAAAACTTTATTATTTGATAATGTTCCAGAATTAGATAGATTCCATGTTCCAAGTCCACTATCAACATAAGCATTGGCATGAGTAGGAGTTGCAGAAACTGATGTAGAAGTTATAGCATAAGGTATTGTTGTTGAATAACTATAAGTTCCACTAATTAAATTTCCAAAACTTATACCATTAGTTAAATTAATTGAAGAAAGTGTTGCATCATTTGATAATCTGTATACGTTTAATGTATAAACTTCAGTATTACCAAACTCGCTTGTTACTGTGATTGTAAAACTATTTTCTCCAACATTAATATTATTTTTTCCTAAAATGCCACTTAATATTGAAGCCTTGCTATGATTTGCTGTTGCATTTAAGTTAATATATTCTATATCATTTGGAACTACAGCAGTATATGATTTATTATCCACACTTCCTGATACAAACGCAGGAGAAAGTGGATAAGTTGTAGAGCCATTTGTTACTGTTAATGTTCCAAGTGAAGCATCATGTGATAATGATTCGCCTGGTATTTTTACATTCGTATCAGTAGTTGTAAATTCATATTGATTTCCATCAAAATCAGTCATATCATTATCTCCTGGTTTCTTTGAAAATTCAATAGGGATTGTTCCTGTAGCAGAATCATTTATTTTTAAGAAAAAATATAATAGTTCTGTTTCTGCTGTCAAAGGAACATCTTCACTATCAACAAATGAACCGCCTATTATTCCTGAAGTCGAATTATAGTTAAAACTTGTAGAGTAATTTGAATCCTCTGGCCAATAAGTAGTTTGATAATATAAAAGACTTCCATTTGCTTTTACTATTGGTGTTAGAACATCGGTATCAATATTTATACGAGTATTAATACTTGTTATTACTTTAGGACTACCTGGCGTATAATTTAAGATTGTTAAAATTACAGTTCCAGTATCTACTTCGTCACCTGTATTAATTACATATGATGAAAGTTTTCCTGAAACATAATCATTGTAGCAACTTTTATAATCCCTTTGTGTTGCAAATGAATTATATTTTGATCCATCACATTTAATCATTTTAATATTTAAGTTATGAGCCGTATCTGCCTTTACATTTGTAAAACAAATTGTAATAAATAAAATAAAAAATGAACAGATATATTTAAAATACTTTTTATTATTTTTCATACCACGACAATCCTACCTTTACTATTCTATACAAGTATATCAATTTTTTCGTTTTTTTTCTACAAAATTCGCAAAAAAAATATAGAATTTTCATTATAAAATTAAACAAAATATTTAATTTATAAAAAAGACTATTATTAATACATTGGTAAAAAATTATTAATATCTAAACTATATATATCACAAATTAAACAAAAAAGAATTTTAATCATCTAAAATTAAAATTCCTTTTATTTTTTGTTATAGAAATCATATAATTCTGTATTCAACGAACTAATTTTTCCTGATATATAGTTTTTAATTTTATTTATATCTGCAACAGTATTATATGTATCCATATTAATATCTGCAGCAGCTTTATCTATTTCATCAAACTCTATTTTAGCTGATATTTGATTTTTAGATTTATTTATATCTGCAACAGTAACATATCCGTCACCACTTATATCACCTTTAATTACTAATACAAGTTGATCATATACTGTTCCATTAATTGATAATTTAACTATATATCTTGTTTTAATATTAACATCATCAGAAATTATATCTGTTTCTGTACTATCATAAACTTGAAGATTACTTCGTTCATTCTTTAAATTATTTAAGAATTCATCGACTGTTGTATGTGGTTCCATACCTGTAATATATTCATAACCTTCTGTATCACGATTTATAATATAAGTATCAGTTTCTATCATTGGATTAATTACATGAACAGTTATAGTTTTAGTAAGTGCGGGATTTCTAGTTGAAGTAACTTTAATAGTTGTATCCCCTACTTTATTTGGTGTAATTAAACCATCTTTTGAAACACTTAATATAGATGTATCTTGTGGTACATAAGTCATTTCTTTATAATCAGTATTTTCAGGATTATACTTTATATCAATTTGATAATCATTTCCTATCGGTACATTGATTTCTAAATCAGTTTCAAATGAATTAATATCTGTTTTTTTATAAACTTCTATATTAACACTTTGTTGAGTAATTCCATCTTCTGCTATAACAGTTATAGTAATTATATTTTTACCTGGGAATAATTCAGTAACTCCATCTCCTATTACAACTGCGTCTGTTGATGCTGTCGTAACATCAAATGAAATATTCTTAACATCCCCTTCAACTTCTATTTTATAATCACCAATTTCAGAAGAGAATTTAGGATTAAGTGTACTTACTGATGGCTTTATATCAGTAATTGTAGCATCATTGCTTGCTTGTCTTACAATAGTAACCTCATAAGTATTAACTAATCCACTTTGTGATGTAACGTTAATAAACTTTGTAACACTTCCTACTGATAATTGATATGTTTCTAAGCCAGTTACTGTAGCTCCATCGGATATTGTTCCTGATAAAGTTACATATTTTGTACCAATTGGTACATTTAACGTATAACTATTTACTTCAGGATCAAACTTAGGACTTATTTCACCAATATTTGTATTTAAAGTCAACAATTTATTTTCATCACTATTTGCACGTGTAATTGTAAGTTTATATACTCTTTCTGATTTTGTTGAACTAATAACTTTAATATATATGTCATTTGTTCCTGGTTTTAAATTAATTTGTGTTATATCTTTATATTCAACGTAAGAAGAATCAGATTTTATATATACCACGCTGGTAGAAAGTTCAGGTGTCGCTTTTAAATTAACAAAAGAAACTTCATTACCTACATCTAATGTATAATTTTGAATTGTTTTATCAAATTCTGGAACTATTTCATTTTTGCTTACAGATAATACACTCAAATATGTATTACTTGCTTCTTGTCTAATTGCGTCTATAGTATATGTAGTCCCTTCACCATTATAAGAAACTTTTACTATAATAATATTGTGACCCACTTCTAAATTATCATTTCCATATATATCAACTGTAGCATCTTCATTATGTTTAACGTAATTAATAGTTGCACTTTCATATTCATTTGGTATGTTTACAACATAATTAAATGTATTAGGATTGAATTTTGGATTTAATTCACCTTCTAAAACAGTTAAGTTTTCTAATAAAGTTTGTTGTAATTCATTTTCTTTTCTAGTAACATTTACAAAATATGTTTTTATTGTTCCATCTTCTGCTGTTACAGTAACTGATAATTTATTTGTACCTTCAACCAAATCATAAGTTTGATTTCCACTAACAGTAGCTTTTTCTGACTCCGCTATTCCATTTAATGTAATAGAATCAACATAATTTTCAACTTCTACTGTATATGAAGTAGTGTCTTTATCAAATGGTGGTACCAACTCACCATTATTTATTGTTAAACTTTGTAAGTTAGCATTACTATCTTTTTTCTTAGTTACAACAACAGTATAAACTTTTGTTGTTCCATCTTCTGCTGTTACAGTAAGTTTAACAGTTAAATCATTGTCGGTAAGTTTATAAATTCCATTTCCTGTAATTTTGGCTGTGGTATCTTCTCTAACACCAATAATTTGTATTGTATTAACATTGTTTTCTACGTGATAAATATAATTATATTTATCTTTATCAAATTCAAAATCTTTTTCTGGGAATGTTACAATATCGCTTAAATAAGCATTGCTGGAAGCTTTTTTTGTAACAATTACTGTATACTCTAAACTTGTTTTTCCATCTTGAGCAACCGTAGTTATTGTTACAGTATTTTCACCTATTTTTAAGTTTTTATTACCTGTAATTGTATATGTTGCTTTTTCATCCATCATAACAACAGACTCATTAATAGATGTTACTTTACTATCAACTTCCATTGCATATGCATTTTTATTTTTATCAAATGTTGGTGAAAGTGTTCCATAATCAAATGATAATGACTTAATTCTTGCTTCATTTGGACCAGCTTTATAAACATCTAATTGATAATTTCTAATATTTCCTTCATAATTTGTTACTCTAATAACAAATGGATTTTTACCAGAATCTACGTTTAACATTATTTTAGGATCACTTACAGTCATATCAACTGTTGTTGTTGATGTAGAACCTAACTTGTAAACTTCTACTTTGGTATATAAAGGTTCTTCAGCCTTCAAATGAAGGTTTATTCTTTTTACATCTTTTCCTACTTCAGTTGTATAATTCATCATTCCTATATTAAATATTGGATCTAATGTCCCTTCATCCATATACATATCTGTTAAACGGTTACTTGCAACAGGTTTTTGCATTCTTGTTGCATGAATAATATAAGTTTTCTTATCCCCATTTTCAGCTGTAACTATTACTTCTATATCTTTTGTTATTTCAACCTCAAGATTAGTATTATTTTTTATTTCTACAGTTGATTCCTTAGAATTTGTTTCATAAATTATTGTTGCACTTTCATATTCAAAAGGAATATTTACACTATATTCTAAAGTGTCTGGATCAAATATTGGCGTTATTACTCCTTCGGCAACTTGTAAGTTTTTAAGTAAATTATCAGAAGATTTTTCTCTATTTATATGTATTACATAATTAATACTTCCTTTATCTAAATAACTTACCGTAAGAGTTATATCATTGTTTCCAGTATTAAGTTCATATTCTCCTAACCCAGAAATATCGTTTAATGTTTCTTTTAAAGTGGCGCTAACTAACACATCTTTTACTTCATTTCCAACAGAAACATTATATTCAAATACATCATTACTATAATTTGGAGTGATTGAATAAATCGTACCATCATGACTAACAGTTAAATCTAATAATTCGAAATCGAACTCTCGATTAATAGTTACTTGATAAGTATTAATACTTCCATTTTCACTTGTAACAATTATAGGTATTATATTTTCACCATACTCTAATATATAACTTCCGTTACCTGTAATATTTTGCATTACTTGTCCTTTTACCGTTGATATAGTAACTTCACTTATTGTTGATGGAACATTAACTGTATAATTATTTACTAAACTATCAAATGACGGTGTTACAGCATGAATTGTTTCTACTCCATTTTTTGTAGATTTTACAGTTATTCCATTTAATAAATTATTTTCACTTGGTTTTCTAGTAGCATGAATATTATATGTTTTACCACGTGTTTTGTCACCTGATAATACTACTACTTTGACTATATTTTCACCTGTTACGAAGTTAGAATTTCCTGATATATATACAGTTTGTTCTGGAGATTCTTTTTCATAAATAATATCTAATGAATTAACCGTACTATCAATTTCAATATAATAATCTAAAACATTTTTTGAAAAACTTGGAGTTATCTCATAGCCCTTAACCTTTAAATTTGCAAGATTAACATTATCGCTTTGTTTTCTTATAATACTTAAAGTATAAGTTGCAGAATCACCAGTTTCTGGAGTAACAATTATATTAAATGTATTCAACCCTTGTTCAATGTCAAATTCACCATTTCCAGTTACTGTTGTATGAGTTGTATCAAATGCAGTTCCCTCAATTTTGATTTTACTGACTTCACTATCTACTTCTAAGACATAATCAAATTTATATTTATTAAATACTTGTAATAAATCTGCAGTATCCCCTGATGAAACTGTTAAGCTTGCAAGTAGATTACTATAAGCTTCATTCCTATATGCATGTATAATATAGTCTCTTTCATTACATCCTTTTCTTGTTTTAACTGTACTTGAACAACTTTCTGATTCTGTATGAACAATTATATCATTTCTTCCAAAGTATAATACTTTTGCACCTTTTATTGTGATATTTTGATTTTCATTTTTCTTCTCAAATTCTAATTCATATTTACCACTTTCTATAGCATTGAATTCAACATTGTATTCATATAAATTTTCATCAAATTCAGTTATATCATACTCTGGTGTTTTAAATGAAATTCCTGCTATGTTAGGATCAGAATTTGCTTCTCTATATACTGTTAAAGTATAATCAAAAATTTCATCCAATGAATTTTTAACCCTAATTATTATTTTATTTTCACCAACTTTTAAATCTTCATTTCCTATTATTTCATAGTTTTGAAGATCATTTTTTGGTGTAACAATAATATTTTCTAAACTAGTTAATTCATTTGGAATATATATTTCATAATCTGTTACATCTTCATTAAATACTTTATCTAGTGTACAAATATCTGTACAATCATCATCTTCATTAAATTTAACTTCTATATTTGATAATTTTAATTCACGTGTTTTGCTACGAGCTAATTGAACTGTGTATAAAGCAACATCTCCATTTTCTGCTGTTACAATAAATTTATATGGATTATCATAAGAAATCTTTTGTGGCAATATTACATTATGAGTAGCATATTCATTACTCAAAGTAATACTCTCTAATGTTGCACTTGTATCTGTATCAAAGATATCATATGTAAATATATTATCTTTGTGTTTAAGTTCAGTTTGATTTACAACTACACTTTCAACATTATTATTTGTAGATAATTCAGGTAATACTGATATGTGGTAGTATTTTTGAACTACACCATCACCTGCTGTTACTGTTATTGTGTAAATATTATTGGGTTTTGTAAAGTCAATATCTAACTTGTTATCTAGCGAAATAATTGCATTTTTATCAGATAAAGTATATAAAATTTCTTCTCTTGTTAATGTCTTCTTTGTTCTTGGAACACGAATTGTATAGTCAGTTTCTTCTGGATCATAAGTTTCTTCAAATGGATAATTCTTTACACTTAAAGAACTTAATGTAGCATCAGCACTATCACTACGAGTGATATTTATAGTATAAGTTTTTTCTTCTTTATTTTGTGCTCTAACTACAACATCTATCTTATTACTACCATATTCCAAATTAAATGGTTGACTTAAATCAGTTATAATAGTAGCTTTTTTATCTGCAAGTGTAGCTGAGATCATTACTTGATTCATTGTACCTAATACAGTTTTATCATATTCTAAAACTTGTGATGAAAAATTTGGTAATGAAACATAATTAACTTTTAGATCCAATAAATCATTATTTGATGATTCAGCTCTGTTTACATTTACAGTATATGTATCTTCAGTTTCATCTTCTGCTGTTACTATTAATGATATTGTCTTACCATTATCTTCTTCATCAAAAATATGACTAGAAGGGTTAGAAGGATTTACAGTTGCACCTTCTGGTAATGTAGCATTCAAAGTAAAGTTTGATGTATTACTAGGAAGAGTTACATTACATGATTTCGTTGTTTGATCCATAACACATTTATATGTATTTCCTAAAGTATCAATATTTACTTCTGTTATGATAGTATTACTTGATTTTTCTCTTGTTACATTTAATGTGTATTTTGACTCAGTTGTTCCATCTTCTGATTTAGAAGTTATTACATACTGTGTTACATTTCCTGAATTTAAATTAATTTCTGGGAATGTTACTACACTATCTGGATCAATAGTTGTATAAGTAAATGACTCTTTATTAAGTTTGCTAATATTATTTGGAACTGTTACTGAATATTCAAGCGTGTCACTATCAAATAAAGGAGTTAATGTATTTCCAATCAAATCTAAGTTTGATAATCTTGATTCATTAGACAATGGTTTCCTGATTTTTACATTATAAACTCTTTTTTCTCCTCTACTAGATGTAACAGTTATAGGAACAAGTAAATATTTTGCATTTGCATCAAAATTGTAATCACCATTTCCCTCAACTGTCGATATAGAAACTTCTGGTGTTGATAGAACATTGCATGAAGTAGTTGAACTATCTGTAAATACAATATACTCATTTATTGTTCTATCAAATGCAGGTTCTAAATTACCACAACTTACATTTAAAGTTGATAGATAATTGTTTATTAGATCTTCACTGCTAATAGTTAAAGTGTAAGTTTTTTCATCCCCATTTTCTGCTTCTACTATAACTGTAATAGTTGGATTAGATGAAACATCAGGAATTGAAACACTATTTTCAAAACTATTTATTTCACTAACAACTTGTTCTGAATTATTTATCATAATACTTTTGATCTTTGAAGTATTTTTTAATGTTTTTAATTTTAAACTAGCTTGTTGTAAACCATTTGGAACAAATACTTCGTATTCTGTTTTATCTTTATCAAAAACAGGATTAAAATCATAATTATTTAATTCAAATGTACTTAACCTAGGATCAGTAGAAACTATTTTTGTTACAACAATTGTATATGTATTTGTAACTTTTAAATCTTCGCTTGTTACCTTTATTGTCACTGTTGATGTACTATCATTACTAAAATTACTATTACCAGAAATTGTATAAGTTGAGTATGGATCAGTTAGAACTATATTTTCTAAATTCAAACTTGTTTCATCTGTTGTAATTGTATAATCAAAATTATTTTTATTAAATATTGGAGTTACATCTATACCTAAACTATCAATAGTAGCAATATCTTTAGCACTTCTATCAACTACAAGATTGTATGTTGTAGTTGTACCATTTTCTGCTTCTACTATTATCATATATATATTTTGTCCGGTTGTAAGTTCAACCTCATTTGATACTACATCACCATTTATATCATAAATTTTATATGAAGAATATTTACTGCTTAAAGTTGGTGTAATAGTAATCTTATGTTCTTTAGTACTTAAAGTATATTGATAACTGTCTGATGAAAAAGTTTCATTAATTCCTTCACTTGTTGTTAAATTAGATAATTTCGAATCACTATTTTTGTTATTTGTAATAGTTATTTTATATGTTCTAACATTACCATTTTGAGCAGTTACATTTATGAAAAAAACATTTTCTCCTAGTTTAAGATTTTGTGGAAAACTAGTAATAATATTTCCATCTACATCGGTAATACTATAAACTGCATTTTTACTTTCCAATGTTGCATTTATAGAAATTTGCTTATCTTCTGTAGTTTTTGTATATTCTAATGTTTCTTTATCAAATGTTTCATTAAATCCTACATTTGTTGTTATACTAGCTAAATAATTATTATCATCTAAAACACGATTAGCATGAATTGTATATTCTCTAGTATCACCAGACTCACTAGTAACCAAAATTTTGATATCATTTATTCCTTCTTTTAAATTAAGGTCTCCCTCTATTTTTACAGTTGCATATTTATTATTAGCAATTGCAGTTATATCAATTTTTTTATCAAATGTATCTAAATTATATTCTAATTGTTCTGGATCAAAACTTGGTGTTAAAGTATTATCTTTTACTTCTAATGTTTTTAATGTGTTATCATTACTTAATTCTCTTGTTACATTTAATGTATATATTCTTTCATTTCCTGTTTCACTGGTTACTTTTATTGTTACTACATTTAAACCAGCTACAAGTGATTTAGCATTTTCGCTTATTTCAACTTTTGCATATTTGTTTGTTGGAATTGCAGTTATATCAAGAGTACGATCGTTTGTTGTAAAACTATAATCTAGTGTATCAGAATTAAAATTTGGTATTAGGTTATTGTCTTTTACAATTAGTGTACTAAGAGAATTATCATCAGATTTTTCCCTAGTTATAATAAGAGTGTACGTTCTAACAGTACCATCCTCTGCTGTTACAGTTATAACATTATTAGAAGGATTTTCTGTCAATAAATTTATATTTTTAACATATACACTACTATTTCCTATTTTAGCACGTTTGTTTCCATCAGCTGTTGCTGTTAGCAATACATTTGGAACTTCATTTGGAAGGGTTAATGTGTAATTGTCGTATAATGGATCGAAATTTGGAGTCAATTTATAAATTTCGCTTCCATTTGTTACTAATAATGATTGTAAATAATTATCTGTATATCCTGCACGATTTACTATAATTTTGTAATCACAAGTTGAACCATCTTCTGCTGTTACACGAACTATAATTTCATTTTTTCCAGCTTGTAAATTATTATAATTTCCAATTATTGTATATTTTGATGTATCAGCTGATGGAACTGCATTGATTGTTAATTTTTCAGTTTCACCTGTTATATACATGTAATATACAAATTTTGTTGATTCAAAAGGTTCTGTTAAATTTGCTTCATCTACAGTTAAACTAGATAATAATGTATTTGCATTTGCTTTTCTATTTATTATAAAAGTATAAGTCAACTTACTTCCATCTTGTGCGGTTACAACTACATTAATTGTATTAGCACCTACATTTAAGTTATATTCGTCTAATCCAGTTACTGTTGCAAGTAATGGATCTTCTAAAATACCTGACAATGATATTTTTGAAACTGAATTCTCAACTACCATGTTATATTTCAAATTCATTTTATTAAATGTTGGCGTAGTTTCTAGTTCTTTAATATTTTCTGAATCTGTAATATCATTTATTGTAAGTTCTTTTAAGAAAGCATTATTACTTTCTAATCTGTTAACATGAACATTATATTGCTTTTGATTTCCATTTGCAGCAGTTACAGTTATTGTAATTGTATTTTCACCATACTGTAAATCGGATGAATCTATTTTTACAGTTGCATTTTCATCATCCGCAATTGCTTCTAATTCTACACGCTCTGTTTCATTTGGAACAGTTACATAATAATCAGTTATATTATATGAATAGTTTATTTCATATTCTGGTGAAATCATTCTTAAAACTTTTAAATCCGCATTTCCATCCATATCACGGTAAATGTTGTAATTCCATGACGTTATATGATTTTTATCTTCACTTGTAACGTCTACTTGGAATTTATTATTTCCACCAGACAATTCATACAAACCATCACCATTTACAGTTTGAAAATAGTGAGCTTTATCAACAACCATAACAATTTCTCTAATTGTATATGGAACTTTAACATTATATGTATTAATTTCAGGATCAAATTTATAATCACATGCACCATCTAAAGTTGCACAATACTCTTCTATTAATCCATTTATGAAAATATTTTTTGGAGTTGCATTTGTATCTGCATCTCTTGTAACAATAACTTTATATGTCTTTGTATATCCATTTTCTGCTGTTACTACTAAAGGAATTTCTGTTGTTCCACTTTCTATTGTATAATTTCCATTTCCTACAACACTTGCTTTACTATCAGCAGGAACACCTTCAATATTAATTTCAACTTCATCTGAATTTAGTTTTAAATAATATGTATCAACATTATAATCCCATTCTGGTGTCATAACACCTTTATTAGATATAATTCCATCTAAGAAATTATTTTCACTTTGTTGATATGGAATAGTTACTTTAACATAACCATTTCCAGAATGTCCTGTTTCCATTGTACCAGTTGGTGATTTAAAATAATTTGAACCACTAACTGTATTAGCATTTGTTAAATAATACTTGCTATCAAGTAACCACTCTTTTGCGTTTTCAATTACATAGGCAGTTTCAGAAGTATATATAAATCCTGATCCACCTCCACCACCATTTGACCAACCACTTGTTGCTCCAGAGCCACCGCCGTACCAGCCGCCGCCGCCTCCACCTCCAAAGTAGTTTCCGCCACTAGTTGGTGCATTTGCGCCTATACCAAATTTTCCTATTGTACCAATTGCTTTATTATATTTTCCGTATGTTCCTCCGTCTGTTTGAGTACCTCCACCAGCTTGAGTTCCACAAGATCCACTTGCACTTGAACCTCCACCATTAAGTCCTCCTCCAACAGCTCCAGCAGCACAGCCATCTGAACCATGACCGCCTCCACCTCCGGCTACAATTACACGACTATATAATGAATCAGTTCCAATACGTATATCGGATGCTCCTCCACCTTTTCCTACACGTGAAGAACCACCACCATTAAATCCTCCATTTGCTCCACTACCACCAGCGTAAGCATAAAGGATTGTTCCTTTTTCTAAATAGACTGTTCCATATGAGTAACCTCCACGGCCACCTCCGGCTCCTCCTTGAGCTCCCCATACTTCTAATAAATATTCATGGTCATATGGAATTATTATTGTTTGAACGTTACCATTATATCCTAGATTTTTTTCATATCCACTTACAGTAACTCTTTTTGCATGTAAAGTATAAGTTGTAGGATCAACATGTGGTTCTGTTACTGTAATAATGATATCAAATTTATCTGATTGAATATATCCATCACCAGACACAGTAGCTTTTGCTTCTCCATCGTAAAGTTCAACTAGTGTGTCAATTGAAGCTATATGACTCTCAAATTCAATATCAAATTCTGTTTTATCATCAGTTATTGGGAAATCTATTACTGACCCACCACTACTATTAAATGTTAGTTTTTTTATTTTACTAGAATGAGGTAAGTTAATATTTAATGTATAAATTTTTGTACTTGTACCTGTTTCATTTGTTACTGAAATAGGTATGCTGTAATAATTATTTTTATTAGATATATGTCCAATATTTGTGATGATTTGATCTGATGATCCTTTGTCAACAGTTAAATTATATTCGTCCATATAGTATGGTAAATTAACATTATATGTATATGTGTTCTTATCAAACGAAACATCTGAAAATTCAGATATAGAATGTTCATCAAAATATATATTATTTAAATAATCTATATCATTTGCTTCACGATAAATGTGATAACTAAATACTTCAACAGCACCATTTATATATGTAATTGTTATATTAAATGTGTTATCACCGACATGAATTTCTCTAGTTCCATCACCTTCTACACTTAAAATTGAATCACTGTCTGTAACTTTAAAAGTTACTAAAGATGAATCGTTACTATCCAATGTACCGGTGTAATCTTTTACATCATAATCAAATTTTTTATCCAAAGTGACATTGTCACTAACAATAATATCAAAATCGTATGATAATGAGAAAGATATTTTTACAAATCCATTTCCTTCATGTCCTGTTTCTGTTCCACCTGTTGTATTTGGGAACGAAGTATTTCCAGCTTTTGTTGAAGCTTCCATTAAATATTGGCTAGGTAATAATAGGTATTCACTTGGAACGGTTGTAGAATTAGCACTAGTCCAGACAAATCCTGAACCACCACCGCCACCTTTATCATCATCAACAGAGCCATCTACACCAGCTCCTCCACCGCCGTACCAGCCACCGCCGCCACCGCCGCCGTAGCCTCCATTTGCAGCTATACCTGAGCCACCTTGTCCAAATGTTCCATAATTATTTCCAGCTTTTATTTGCGATGCACCTTCAGCTCCTGATCCATAGCTTCCAGCTCCAACACCACCAGTTGAGCCTCCACCGACTCCACCAGTATTTTGTGGTGCTCCTACTGAACCACCACCACCAGCAACTATTAAACGGTTATATAAAGATTGTCCACCTATACGTATATCAGATGCTCCTCCACCATAGATAGTTCCGTACCCAGCTTTGCCACCGCCATTCCATCCGCCAGCATTACCGGAGCTTCCAACATATACATAAAGTATTTGCCCTTTATTTAAAAATATTTGTCCTGTAGAATATCCACCTTTTCCACCGTTATTATTTCCACGATGTCCACCTTGTGCTCCCCATGCTTCTAATGTATAAATACCTGCCGCTGGGGCAACAAACTTTTGTGGAAGGCCGTTGTATGCATAACCATATGAACCAGTTGTCCCACTCATCAAATAATCACTTTGTTTATGAAATGTTATTTTATAATTAACTGTTAAACCTGTAATATCATTTTTTACATCTACACTATAAACATATTGTTTTTCATTTGTAATATCATAACTTCCAGTGTAGCTTTCAACCATTGAATAACCTTCATTTAGTTGAAAATTAACATTTATTTTTTTTACACTATCCAAAACTGAAATATGATATTCATATATTGTATAATCAAAATCTATTGGAATTTCACCATCATTAATAGTTATACCGCTTACACCATTAATTAATTTTGGGCTGATTCTAACGTATCCATTTCCTGTATGACCAGTTTCTGTTACTCCACTCGGATTTTTAAAGCTTACATTACCATTGGATAAAGTGGCGTTGCTTAAATAATTTTTATCTGTTACTAAATATCCTTCTGGCACATATTTACTATTCTCACTAGTAAAGGCAAAGTTGGATCCTCCACCCCCACCTTTATCATCATCAGCAGAGCTATCTGGATTAGCTCCTCCACCGCCATACCAGCCGCCTCCACCGGCACCGCCATAGCCGCCGCTTCCAAAAGCGCCGTTTCCGCCATACCCAAAGCCAGCTCTATAAGAACCTGCAGCATTAATTGCACCAGCAGTACCTCCAGTACCACAACCATTATCAGCACTTAGCCCTGCAGCAGCACCAGATATATTACTAGCACCTACTGAGCCACCACCACCAGCCACTAATATTCTATTATAAAGTGAATTTCCACCAAAGCGAATGTCTGTAGCTCCTCCACCATACATGTTAGTAGTTTCACTCCATACACCACCTGTTGAATAATATCCGTTAGTGTGTCCTCCACCATTCCAGCCTTTTGTTTTTCCATCTTGTGAAAGAGTAGAGCCGCTTCCACCAACGTATATATAAAGAACTTCTCCTTTTACTAGATACATATCTGCTTTAGCGTACCCACCTTTTCCACCATTATTAGATCCTCTGTGTCCCCCTTGGGCTCCCCATGTTTCTAATGTATAAATGCCAGTTGCCGGAACATAGAATTTTTCATAGTTTCCAGTGTAAGAATATCCATAAGATACTACATCACGATTTTCTAAATACGCATTTTGCTTTTTTACATTTACAGTATAGACTTGAACGACTCCTGTTTCTTCATCAGTTAAAGTTATTGTATTTGTTACTGATAAATTATTAGTCATATCAGTGCTTCTATTTGATTGTGTTAAAGTATAACCATCTTCTGTTGAAATATTAAATCTAATATTTTCAATATCATTATCTACTGTTAAATTATATTCATATAAATTGTATTTATAATCAATTGGTACATTTCCACGATTGATTTCAAAATTAGTTATTCCATCAAGTTCTAAAGCAGTTATTTTGGCATATCCATCTCCTGCTCTTGAACCTGTTGAATAATTAACATTTGTCATATAATAATCGGGGGAAACTGAATAACCAGTTGGAACATATTGTTTAGTTTGAGTGTTCCAAGTAAAGCTTGAACCGCCTCCACCTCCACGATCATCATCAGCAGAGCCATCAGGAGTAGATCCACCTCCACCATACCAGCCACCTCCACCGGCACCAGCATGGCCTCCTGAACCTGATGTTCCACTTCCGCCAAAGCCAAACCCTGCACGAAGAGAACCAGCACCAGACAATGTTGCTCCTACACCACCAGTTCCACATCCAGAAGAAGAGCCCCCAGTTAATCCGCCAGCACCACCAACTTTATCGTTAGCACCTACGGTTCCTCCTCCACCGGCTACTATTAATCTTGATTTTAAACTAGCTTCATTATCCCAAGCACCATTTACAAATCTAATGTCTGTAGCTCCTCCACCATACGTTTTTAAAGTTGGCTGAGCTCCTCCACCATTATATCCTCCATGTGTTTTTCCTGAACCACCGACATATATATATAAAATATCTCCACGTTTTAAATATACTTCACCAGTTGTATATCCACCTTTTCCACCATTATTAGCACCACGGTCGCCTCCTTGTGCTCCCCATGTTTCTAATTTATATATACCACTTCGTGGTACAACAAATGTTTGATAATCCCCACTATATTCAAATTCATATGTTGGACCTGCAGCATTTACTTTAGTTATCATAAATGGACATGCAAAAAAGAATATTAACGCAAACGCTAATATAAACTTTATAGTAAATTTTTTTTCATTTTTTTTAGTTTCTACCATACTATCATCGTCCATCTTACTATCATAATAATTATATAATATTTTTTAAATTTTGTCATCATGCAATAGATATATTTTTTAAAAAAAAGTACTTTTTCAAGCACCTATTTTTCACTTTCAAAACCACAATCTAATATTACATCAATACTATAATCTGTTTTTCCATATGGTTCTTTTGGATAAATTACTACCATTGAAGTATTTTTATTACATTCTTCATTAGTTTCTTTATTAATAAAAGGGTTATTTTCATCCGTAGTTTCTGTTTTTTTAGAACGAAGCATATTGTCTAAACTAACTTTTATTCCAATATCTTTGTATTTTTCTAAAAAGACTTTTCTCTCAGTTTCATTTTTTCCTATTTGATTGTAATAAAAATCTTCATAGAATTGAACTCCCATTTCTTTAAGTGATTTAGTTAATTGTTCTGAATTGCTTATTGTTTTTTTCTTAAGTGTGAATATTAAAAATATTGATAGAACAACAACTATTATTATTACACCTGAAATTATACAATTTTTAATTAATTTTGAATTGTTTTTGTCTTTCATACAACATTACCTACCTTGGATTTAATTATACCACAAATAAAAATTATTAGATAGATTTTTTATAAATAAAAATAAATTTAATCTCAAAATAAAATATTTTTATATTTATAAAGTTTTCCACAGCAAAAAAGTGCACAGCACTTTATTCTACAAATTCAACAGGTTTTTGATCTAATCTATCTAAATAAAAATCGTTTAAATATTTCTTGCTTCTATTTGTCATTACATCATTTATTGGAATCAATGTATAATCCTTTAAAACTACATAATCATAAGTAAAAGTTAAAACATCATCATAAAACTTGGTTAATAAATCTATTTTCATAGTAGTTGTATATACATTTCCATTATCTGAATAATCAATTAATTCATAAAATCCTTTATCTGTTTTTACTATTCTGTCATTATAAATATGTAATATTTTTTCTTCTTCATAATTGCCATTTACTTTATAAGTAGTTGCAGGAACTGTTCTTTTCTCGGTAAAATGATAATATTCTTCTACTATTTTATAGATTATATTATCTTTTACATAAAATAGATTGCATCGCATATCATAATTTCTAGTAAGATTATGCGCCACCGAATATAAATCAGTATTTGTATCTTTGAATTTATATATAGAATTTTCAAACATTTCATATCCTTCTTTTACTTTATTATCTACATTATCATCATAAATTACATATTTTTTACCTGTATCGTCATAAAAGTATATATCTGAGCCATATGGAATGCCTATATTTGTTACTTTAATATTTTCTGGAATATCATACACCTTTTTGTAACTAACTTCATCTATTTTTAGTTTTTCTGGGTCGTAAATGTAAGCTTTGTTATTAGATATAAATGCATAATTTATAAAATAAGAGTCTTCATTTAAAACTTCTCCACCTGCAAAAGTATAATAATTTGCCTCTTGCTTTGTTTTACCATTTTTCTTAAGTACAGCTTCAAGCAAGTTGACTGGTTCTGTATCTGTTTTATCAGTTAATTCAGGTGTTTCTGTTGTTTTTGTATTATTTTTATTAAATAACACAAAACATAAAATACCAACTAATAATATAAATATGATAATACAAATTAAAATAATTTTTTTATTTTTCATATTTCACCTATTTTTCAATATATCCACTTGTTTTTTCTGTATACATATTATCAGTTATTGATTTATATCTTTCACCTTTATAATCATCGGTAAAACCATTGTAGGCTTTATATATATCACCATTTTCAGTATCATAAACTCTTTCATAACCTAATGTTGCATCACTTTGTTTTTGACTCATTATATCATAAGTTTTACTTCTGTTTTCCCAAGCATTCATATATGAATCAAAAGCTTTTTGTACACTAGCGCTTAATTCTAATGCTTGTTTAGTTTGGGCGTTACCATCATCTATAGTTTTTTGAACATAAGAACTATTAAAGTCTATTGAATTAATTGATTGTAATAAAATATCTTTATAATCTATAAATTTATCTTTTGCAGATGTAATGGCCATTATGTCATATACCATATAATAAGCTGTATCTACACCACCCATATAATTATTACCAAAATTAACCACGGAAGCTAAAAACATACCTTCTGCTTCTTTATTATTTTTATCATTAAATGTAGCTCTTAAAACTTTGCTGTCCAAAGCAACACTTTTCATAGACGCACTAGATTCAAATTCTTCTAATTTGTTAAAGTTGTTAATAGTTGGAAAATTTATTGTTGAAAAACTTGGATCAATTGATTTAATAAACGTAAAAATTTCATTAAATTTTTGGTAAAAACCTTCTGTCGTTGGATTATCTAAAACTACTGCATCGGCAAATAATTTATATTGAGAATTATATCCACTCATACTATAATAATTTTGCCAAAATGATTTTGACGCATTATTTTTTAGTAATGGTTGTACCTTTAACATTAAAAATATTTGATTTCTATCATCATTAGGATCATATACTCTTATTGCGTAATATATACCACTACCACCTGTTTCAACTACCCATCCTTTAGGTTTTTTCATAGTAAACGCATTATTTGTGTATTCCTCTAAAGTTATTTCACTTACTTCATTTTTAACTATTTTCACTTTTTCTTTTTTATCAGTTTTATCAGAAGGATTTAAACCTCCCATACTTACACCAGCTTTCTTAGTAAGTTTAATAGTAATGAATGCAGAAATAATTAATACTACAAATATTACTATAATGATTATTATTTTTGTTTTACTTTTCATGATATCTCCCTCCTTATTTATATTATTATAATTAAAATATATTTTTATAACAACTCACTTGTCACTTAAATCAATGTTTTTGCAGACAACTTTTTTGTTATTTTTAAATATATAGTATAATATATATGAGGTGTCAAAAATGTTTTTTAAAGATTTACTTAATAATTACTTAAGAGAATTAAACTGTACTTCAAAAGAATTATCTATTGAATCAAATATATCAGAAGCTGTTATAAGTAGATATCGCAGTGGTCAAAGAATTCCTAAAGAAAACAGTATACAAATAAATAATCTAATAAATGCTCTATACAATATTTCGTTAAAAAAAAATATTAAACTTAATAAAAAAGAAATTAAAGAGAAACTTATAAATTCTATTAATGAATATAATTATTTTAATTACGAAAATTTTAATAATTTAATATCTACAATGAATATCAATATAAACGAAATGTCAAAATATATTGCATTTGATTCTTCACATATTTCAAGAATTAGATATGGAAAAACAAAACCATCGGATTCAGAAGATTTCAGTAAAAGAATTTGTAACTATATATTTGAAAAATATAACAACAAAGATAGCATTCAAAAATTATCAATAATACTTGAATGTGATGCAACAGATTTAAAAAAAATATGTAATTCATTATATAATTGGCTTACAAAAAAATCAAAAGGCAACACTCAAATAAATGATTTTTTGAATAAACTTGATAGTTTCGATTTAAATGATTATATTAAAGCTATAAAATTTGACAAATTAAAAGTTCCAAATATACCTTTTTATAGATCAAAAACAAGAAATTATTATGGTATTGAAGAAATGAAAAATGGGGAATTAGATTTCTTTAAAGCTACTGTTTTATCTAAGTCTAAGGAAGATATCTTTATGTGTAGTGACATGCCTATGGAAGATATGGCTAAGGATATAAATTTTGGTAAAAAATGGATGTTTGCAATTGCTATGAGTTTAAAAAAAGGATTACATTTAAATATAATTCATAATTTAGATAGACCATTTAATGAAATGATGCTAGGACTTGAAAGTTGGATTCCAATTTATATGACTGGTCAAATATCACCATTCTATTTAAAAGATACAAAAAATAATATATATAATCATCTAAATTATACTTCTGGTACAGTTGCACTTTATGGTGAATGTATAAATGGATTTCACAATAAAGGTAAATACTATTTAACTAATAAGAAAGAAGAAGTAAACTATTATAAAGAAAAAGCAAATTTGTTATTGAAAAAAGCATCTCCTCTTATGGAAATATATAACGAATTTGATAAAAATACATTTAAAGCATTTTTATTAAATGATGCAAAAATAAATGGAGAAAGGAGAAGATTTTTACATTCTTTACCTTTATTTACTATTGACGATAAATTATTAAAAAAAATATTAAATGATAATAAAATTCCTAAGGAAGATATAAATGTTATTTTAAAATATAAAAAAGATGAAGAAGTAAATATCAATTTAATTTTAAAAAGTAATATAATTACTGATAATATATTTGTAAAAACAAAAGAAGAATTTAGTAATTCAAATATTTATTTGTCACTTGAAAATATTTTTTATAATAAAAAAATAAAATATAATTATTCTGAATATTTAGAACATATAAAAAGTACTAAAGATTATTGTAAAAAAAATAAAAATTATAAACTAAATATTCAAAAAAATAAAACTTTTTCTAATATTTCATTAATAATACTAGAAAACAATTATGTTATAATTTCTAAAACTGAAAATCCTAATATTCATTTTGTTATTAAACATCCTAAATTAGTCGATGCAATAAAAAACTTTACTCCTTTAGTAACAGAGTAAAGCTTTTTATTTTTTTATTTTATCAAAGTACACATCATAATTTTTATCTTTTTCTTCTTCTATTGTTTTTATTATACTTTGTTTATAATCATCAGTATCATTAAAACCCTTAAATGTTTTTGATCCTATAATTGTATATGGAACTCCAGTAACTTTTTCTCCCATACTACTTGCAAATGCATTTAATATGTTCAAATTCTCTTCATTATACCAAACTTCAAATGTATATAAATTATAATATTTACCATATTTAGTTTTTATTGATTCAAAAAATTCTTTTTCTTTTTTACAATGTGGACAACCATCCCCCCAGAATAAGTAAATATTAACTTTGTTTTTTTCACGTACTACATTATCTAAATTTATATCATATGAGGTGTCTAATGTAGTATCATTTGTCACATTATTTTCTTCTTTTTTACTTGGCAATTTTATATAAGTAGATAACCACGTTTTAAAAGCCTCTTCTGAATTGTAAATATCAATATCTTCATCGTTATCTGCTTCTAAGTAATCAATTATTTTACCATCTTTAAAAATTACAAATGAAGGATAATATTTTATATATTTTTCAAGGCTTGTATTTTTTATTAATGTAAATTTTATTTTATAAAAGCTTATAGGTGTTGTTTCTTGAAATTTTTTTAAAATACTTTCAAATTTAGATGAAGTATCACATAATGGTTGATATATAAATAACGCAAATGATTTTTTTTCATTTATTAATTCGTTTAAATCTTTTGTTTCAATTTCATTTAATGTATTTGTTCCATAATACCTTTCATCTAAAGAAAATATTTCATTTTTATTTTCTTTTTTTATTAATAAGAAAGTTAATAATACAAATATAACTATACATAGTATTATTGAAAATATAAGTATTTTATTTTTCATTTAATTCCTCAAAGTTTATATCATGATATGAAACTTTCCAAAAGTCATATGTTATTTTTCCATCTTTAATATTTTTAACTTCAACATTATTTTTTCCTTTATAATACCAATAGCCACCTACGTTATAAATTTTATCTTTATCCCATCCTAATGAAACAAGTAAATTTTTGGTCATTCCTGCATAACCTCCTCCACCGCACATTAGAAATATGTTTTTATCTTTTGGAAATAGATATTCTAATATATCTAAAGATTCTTCATAGTTTGCTTTATAAGTACCATCTGAAACTTGTGTGAATAATGTTTTACCAGCATAGCTACTTCCTACTTCTTCTGGAAGACCTGTTACATTAACTAAGTATGGATATGGAACCACTTCAAATCCTCTTACAAAACCAGATAAATATGAATCGCCTCCTATTGCCTCATAATTGCCTGGATCTTTTAGCATTCTCATATCTCTATATACTGAATCAGTTCTATCTAAATAATTATCTATTGTCTCTTCATTTATATTTTTATCTATTCCGAATTGACCTCTAATTCCACTTGATACTTCTGGTTTTGGAAGGTTATTACCACGGTTTAAAAATATTAAACCTGATGATAATACTACAAGTATTATTACTGTTATGGTGATTTCTATTTTTTTATTTTTCATAATTAACTAGCATTCCTTTCTTTCGTCCTTTCAATAATAATTTTATAGTAATATATAATTACTTTTCAATAACGTAAAAGTTGAACTTCTCAACTTTTAGTTGAAATATTATTTATTACAATTTTCTTCTATTTTTAATGGAACTTTATATGTCGTAGTCTTATCAGACTTATCTGTTGCATTTATTAGTAAATATAATGAATTATCACTATATTCCTTGCAAACTTTTTCATAGTTATTAACAACTAAAGTAATTTGTTTTAAAAAAGTTTCTAATTTAATATTTTGGTTTTTATCAGAGTTATATGTTTTTATTTTTCTTTCTATATTTCCAGATGTTTCATATAATGTACACTCTATTTTTTTATATTCAATATTATTATCTCCACCACAATATTCAATGTTTGAAATATAAATAGCAGATTTATTATTATTATAAGCAATGTTACCCGAAATATTAAAGTCATTACAAGTTGTGGATATTGTTTTAAAATTAAAATCTTTATTTTTTAACAAGCAAGAAATAATACAAATAATTATTAGTAAAAAAACTACTGATAATATTATATATACTATAAAGTTATTTTTCTTTTTATTTATATTGAGTTCTCCATTATATATTTCTTCTAAGCTTATATTAAAATCTTTGCTTATTTGTTTGATTAAAGCAACATCTGGCATATTTTTTCCATTTTCCCATTTACTAACTGCTTGATATGTTACATTATATTTATCGGCAAATTGTTTTTGTGTTAAATTATTTTTTGTTCTTATTTCTTTTATAAAATTTCCTATTTTTTCTTGATCCATAAGTTTTTACTCCCTTTACAAAATTATAACTTAATATATATTTTTTAACAATATTTTTTATTTATAATCTTACTAAATAAAGCTGGTGTAAAGTTTTAAATGCTAAATTATTTGTTGATTTTTGAAAATATTACTTTTTCTAATTTAAAATTAATACTTTATTAACTTTTATAAATAATTTAATTATAAAAAATTGTAAAGAAAAAACAAACTTTTTAAGTTTATTTTAACATTCTAATATCCATTCTTGTAAATATTTTATTTCTGTATGACAATATTTGCAAACTTTATCAATTGCATTTATAGAGGCTCCACAGTTTTGACATTTTATCATATTAACTTTGTTATTTAATTCTAAAACTCCATTTTCATTATGTCTCATAATATAGTTATCTTTAACAATTTTAGATTTTATTTTATTGTTTTCAAAATATATGATTCTTACATCTGCACACACTTCTACATAATTTATATTATTTTTAACGTAATTTTTAAACTTAATGTAATCTAAGATATCATAATCAATTACATTGCTTTTATTATAATAATACTTTCTTACTTCATAATTTAAATTATTAAAAAATTTCTTTTTATCTATTTTTGTTTTATTCCAAAATTTAATTTGCTTTTCATTTTGTTTATTTTTATATATTTTTATTGGAGTTAAAATAATATATGCATCTATAATGTAAAAAAGATAATATAAAACTAAGGATATTATTAAACTAGATACAACTATTTTTGATATATCATAATTATTAAATGTTCTAGATGTTGTTTTTATGTATATGTAACTAATAATAATGCTTGTTATTAAATCAACTATTCCAGTTACTATTCTATAAATATTGCTTCTTAAAACTTTATCATAATGATATTTGCTTCCTAAATCTTTATCTATATAATCAATATTATAATAAGTTCTACAATATGGACACCCATTTTCAAACTCTTTTATGCTTGATTCAAATCCACAGTTTTTACATTTGTAGTTTGTAGTTTCAAGTTCTTTAGAAATGAATGTATATTCTATTCTTGAGTCAAATAAATTTTCTTTATGGATTAATTTATTTTTTAAGTAATATTGTTTTTCACATCTTATACCATTTATAATATCATCATTTATAGAATTATCTGTGTTTCGTTCTAATATTTTATTTCCTACTATGTATTTTGTTTTTATATTTATTCCATAATCTTTTAATTTTTTGTTATGAAAGTTATCAGATATCAATGACATATTTTTCTCCTATTAATTATTATTGTTATTATTGTTATTATTGTTATTATTAGATGAAGATCCTCCGCTTGAATAAGAACTAGATGATGGTACATAATGATCAATCGTCCTAAAAAAATCATTGCTCATAACTAATCCATCTATTGCAGAATTGGTAATATATGATGGAATAACTTCTAGTACTTTTAATCCTATTTTTAAAGTTATATTGTTTTTTCCACCTATTACTTTTCCTTTGGGATTTTGTTCTAAAAAGGAATAAACTTTTTCTAAATTATCATCAGTTAAAGAATAATATTTAGCTAAATCTATGCATCTTTTTTTTCTAATTAGTTCTTCATATGTGTCTGGTTCTTTGTTCATTTTTTTATTTCCTCCTTATCAATATAATAAAATTCTATATTTTGGAATGGCAAATTTATTGCTTGAATGTGATAATACGCATTATTTTTTTGTTTTATATAATGGTAATCTCTTAGTGAATATGTTGTAAAAAATATGTTGTTAGGCATATCAAATGTTAAAGAATGTTTATATTCATTTATTAATGAAGTTATATCATATTCATAATAATCTTCTTTATCTGTTTTTGTATTATCTAAAACACCTTTATATACTTGATGGGTAAATACATGTCTTTGTTTTGTTCTTTGTTCATCTCCATATGTTACTAAATCACCACTTAATAACATTATATATAGTGAGTTATTTTCAGGATAATCACATTCTTCATTAATCATATGTTTTTTCATATATATTTTAATTTTACTTTCTGGTGTTACATATATAAAATCTCTTACTTTTTTTATTATTTGAGATGATAGCTTATATTCTATATCATCTACTTTTAAAATAAATACATTGTCATCGTATATATATTTTAATTTTTTATCTTGTTTAATAATTTCTTCTAATTGATTATAATCATTATTTCTTTTAGGTATATATTTACTATTATCTTGTGCCCTCATTTTAATCAAATATTGGTACACAAATTCATCATTGTATTCATCTATATTATAGTTTCTATCCTTATATAATTGTTGTTGTAATTTACAAGTATAACTTTTATTTGTATTGTATGTATTTTTTACAAATGGACAACCAGTTTTACATAGGTACAAATATCCACATTTTGTGCATTCTTCCGCTAAGGGCATTTTATTATGGTTTGAAAATATTTTCTTTTGAGCAGTATTTAATATTTCTTCTACACTATTTTCATATATATTTCCATAATAGTAATCTTTATTTTTTTGACCCCTTACACATGAATATATATCCCCATTTTTTTCAAGTAAGAAAAATTTTTCTCCGCAATTATCACAATTAGTACAGTAGCCTGGTCCAAATTCATCAAACCATGGACCATTTACTCCAACTGTTAAATCGGTTCCATTAAATTCTTTGTGCATTCTTTTATAAAATTCAACTTGTTCTTCTTCTGTTATATGATGTAATATTCCATTTGAATTATAATCAAATCCTATCATGAAATTAAAATCATTCATATCTAAACATGTGTTTTTATTTAAATATTTGATATCTTTTATTATTTCTTCAATATGATTATAATGTTCTTTAAAAATAGTAGAAGAAACTTTTTTCTTATTCGGAATATTTCTCATCAGTTCTATGTTTTTAAATATTTTATCTAATGTTTTTTTATTACCTTTTGTAACTCTATATTTATCATGAAGAAAGAGTGGTAAATCTACACTTCCTGATATAGATACATTAAATTCTTTTATTGTATCTATATGTTTTTCTAAATCATATAGATTCGTTTTTATGTGTGGTGTTCCAACTTTAAATCCTGCGTTTGTTATGATATTTCTATTTTTATTATAGTAATTACTAATATACTCTATAATATCATGAAAATCTTTTTTTGAAAGTGTTGTTACTTCTCCACCATGAAGTGAGATATTAAAGGGAATAACATTATTTTGTCTAAATTTTTCTATTGCATATTCTAAAGTTTCAAGTGGCTTATATTTTGTTTTTTCATCTTTGGTATTCTCTTCTAAATAACAGTATTTGCACCCCATATTACAAGCCATTGTTGGAACATATAATAAATGTATATACTTATTTTCCATGTTTAACCTCTAATTATAATATACATTTAAAGAAACACTATCTGTTCTATTAAAAATATAACTTGAAGATATTTCAACAGCTACATTTTTATTAATTTCTTGATAAGGTGCATCTTTTGTTAACATAAAATTAACAGTTCCATCAGTGTCTTTATATATTAAATTAAAAGAATTTGAATTTCCTTGTTCTAAAACATTAACAAGTTCTATACTAAAACTAGATGATTTGGAATCTGATTGATATGGAGTTATTGTGATTTCTTGATTTAACTTTATATATCTATATGTATCATATTTATATTTATTATTTGATGCATTGGTTAAAGTATTTTCTCCAAATCTTTTTACTACAGTAGGACTTTCTTTAAATGCTCGACTATTTACAGAAGTTTCTTTAGGAAGTGTTATTTCATCCAAATTTAAACACATTCTAAATGCAGAAGATCCTATTTCTTTTAACTTGCTATTTTCTGTTAAAGTAACAGTTTTAAGTGATGTATTTCCATAAAATGCATGGCCACCAATTCTAGTAACACTATCTGGAAGTGTTATTGATTCTAATGACCTACATTCTTCAAATGTGTTTCCTCTTATTTCAGTTAAATTATTTGATAATTTAATACTTTCTAAGGATGTTGCATTATAAAAAGTTTCTCCGCCCATATATGTTAAAGTGTCTGGTAATTCTATAGTTTTTAGTGAAGTACAGTTATAGAATGCTCCTCCACCTAGATATTCTAAGTTTTTTGGAATATTAATTTTAGTTAATTTTTTATCATTTTTGAATGCACGACCTCTTATTTCTGTAATTGTATCTGGAAGTGTTACTTCTTCTAAAAATGGCATATTTGAAAATGTATTTCCTCTTAAAGCTACAACATTTTCACCCTTATATGTACTTGGTATAGTAACAGTTTTAAAATTAGTTAATCCAAAAGTATAAAACCTTACTGCATAGCCATTGTCCATTTTTTCATAAAATACTCTTGGATTCATGAAAATAATAAGTGGAATTATAAGAGCTAAAAACATGCCTGAAAGTGTAATATATTTAGTATTGTTTTCTACTAATTGAGATTTAGTATTCATAACTATATTTGATACTTTTTCACTAGGTCTTGATTTTAGTTGTTTTTTTAAATATACCATTAAATTATATTTTCTTGAAACTTTAAAAAATATAAATAATATAATTGCTCCTATTATATATATAACCATTGTTAAATGAAAGAATATTAATGAAATATAAATAAATAACAATATAGAAAATATAACATTTAAGATTTTTTTCTTTTTTAATACTTCCCTTGGAATTAATTTTGTGTTTCTATCTATATTTGCTTTTTTTAATTCTCTATCAATAAATTCTTCTACCATGGCATTTTCATTTAAATCAAAGATACTATCATATTGTGGTTTTACACTTTGAATTAAAACTTCTTCTATTTTTGTTCCACAACTTGCACAAAACTTATTATCTGCATTTAATGTAGCCCCACAATTTTGACATTTTTTTATTACATTAACAGGATTTTGTACAGGTTTAGTTTTTAATTTAAATGGGGATTTTTTTGTTATTACTGAACATATAGGCACAGCTATAAATGCTCCAATAAAGATTGCAAAAAAATCAATTGCTGTCATAACTTCAGGTATAAATAAATCAAAAACTAATAATATTATTGCTCTAATTACAAATAATTTAATAAATAAACTTTTTAATTCACCTTCTTCACTTAACACATTAGCAATTGGGAAGAAAACAAATATTGACATATGTATTGTAGTAAACAACTGTGTCATTATTGCTTCAGATACAGAGCCTGTACTTGCAAAAACTTGAAGTGGTAACATTAATAATGTTAATAATAAAATTTTTTTCATAAATACGACCTCTCAAACTATTCTTATTTTAATTATATCATCTTTTTTTAAATTTCCAACCAATAAAGATGAATTAGGATCATGTAACTTGTAGTTCTCTATAACTTGATTTTCATCATAATTTGCATAACAATATTTACAAAAATGTTTGCAGGTATTATATGCACCGATATCAACCATTTTTACACAATTACATTTTTTTCTTTTCTTCTATACATTTTATATTTAAACTTATATTTAGCTTAGACATATTATACAAAATTGACTTTTATTGATGCAATAAAACTATGGTTCATATTCATTTTTGATAAAACATATAAAAAGAAACAAGTTTTATAAAAAATTGTTTCTTTATTAATTATCTTCAAGTATTATTTGACCATCCGTAATTGGTATATTTGGGAAACTTGCATCCATTAATGTGAAGTTTCTAACTGGTGCTGTTGGATTTATTATTTGTACTGTTTCAGAAGCTTCAGTCATCACTATTGATTTAACAGTATCTTCAAATGTGTGTCCTCCATCACTTGATACTTGTTTGTAATATATTGCAGTACTTCCTGATTCAGCAAATGGAACATTATTAAATACAGCGTTTCCATCATCATTAGTTGTTATTTCATTTCCAACTATTGTTCCTGTACTATCTGTTCTTATAAATTTGGCACCAACAATTTGTATTCCAGTATTAGGATCTCCTGTATCTGTAACATGAAGTGTTAAAGTCCCTTTGGCACTTATTGTAAATGCATATGTAGTCGTTCCATCTGCAATGGTAACACTTTTTGGCTCAAGTGTTGATGCATCATATCCACCGGCAACAGCTTGGGCATTATATGTTCCTGTAACAAGTTCAATACTTCCTTTACCATTTGTTATTGGGATTGTATGTCTTGCCATAATATCATCTTCCCTCCTTCTATTTTTATATTTGGATAATATTTGTCCTTTAATAAAAATGTAACAAAATGTTCTTTTCTTTTATTGTCACTAATATTTATACAATAAAGCTTATTCTTTCTTGCAATTAAAGGAATTTTAATAATTGATAAATTAGAATATATGACTAATTTATATACCTCATTATTGCATATTGATATTTTTACTTTTCCAAACCTATCTGTTATTCCATCAAAAACAATCTCATTACATTTATCTTCTAGTTTTATTTTTAAATTACTTAAGCTTATACTTTTATTACTGCAGAGTTTAATATAAATATGATCATTTGTCATAATTCACCTCATTACAATATATTTTATGAATCAATTTTCTTTTTTGTAAAGGCATTATGCCTCAATACTCCAGATTATTAATGTAGAATAATCTTCATTTTCAAGTAAATCTTTACTAGGTTTTAGAAACAAACCTTTATCAGTCGAAAATGTAATATTACTAATACTTACATTCCCACCATTATCATTTGATTCATATATCAAATTTTTATTTGTTTTTAAAAGAATTTCTTCATTATTAAATTTTTTAAAAAGTAGTGAATCAATTAATACTTTACCAGTATTCTCCATCATTGGATTTATATATTTTATATAAAGTTTCCAATTGGTACTATTTAACCTACTATCAACTACTGTTACCACTGTTCTATTTTTTTTAGGTAAAATAATTGGATTAGTTGAAGATGGTATTATACTAAACGGAATATTTTCTGTTACTTTTAAAAGAGTTAACTCCCCCATAAAAGGTGTTGTTACCTTTCTTTCAGTAAAACAACTATTTAAACAAGCTGTTATTTTCACTCTTGTATTATCTGATATAGTAGAATTAATGCTTGATTCAAACAAACCATTTTCATCTGAAACTACTGTTAAACTTTTATTATCATATTCTATTTTAATATTTGCATGTGGTACGGTATGACCTGCAATAACATCTGTAGAATTTATAATTGGATGAACATTTATTTTAAGCATTCCAATAGTCAATATTTTTATATTTTGCAAGGTAAAACTATTTATATCTGTTAATGAACTTAATTCAGTTTCTGTAAAGTTATGAGATATAATTACTGTACTATCTTTATTTAGTACGCCTGTTATTTTAGCTGGTGTATTTTCTTTGTACCAATAGAATGCTGGTATATCATCAAGACCACAAGCAGAAGTGTAATCAAGAGCATATATCCACATATTAATTCTACTAAAATTAAATACAAAATTAACAGGATTATTGGTATAAACTACATTTGCATTTTTAGTATAAATATTTACATATTTGGGATTATCTAGTATAAAATTTTGATTTGTTCCTTTAAAATAAATATTATAATTATCAGATGGTGTAGTCATATATGTATTTATTACTGATATACTTGCACCTTCTTTAACCATAAAATCTCCAAATACATTCCACATAGGAACTCTTTGATGACTTTTCTCTATAAATGTAAAATTAGCCATTTCTTCTATTACAACATTTCTAGCACCATGAGTTGTCGTTATTGCAAAACCATTACCTGTTGTTAAGAGAAATTCAGCTCCATGTCCTACTATCAAATCTAACCTATTAGTTCCGTTCATAAGTTCCCTATTAGTTGTGATATTTACATTACTATTAGGAACTATTTTAATATAAGATGGTATAACATCATTAAAAAAGAACACTGTATTTGTATTTGAACTGCTTGTAATAGTTGTATTTCCACCAATTATAATTCTATTAGAATCACATACTTTTTTTACTTCTACATTATTAGTGTCCTTTGCGTTTATAAGAGAATCAATAATTTTAGTTGTTCCATAATAATTACAAGAAAGCTCTACTCCACTAAAACTTATATTATTATATTCTATTACCACATCAGAATAATTTGGATGAGATGGAACATATATAACTCCATAACCATGAGAGGATATAATATTCATATTTTTTAATGTAATTTTTTTATTAGTTGTACTTACCTTTATAACATCTTTTTCTAAACTTAGATTATTGGTATAAGTATATTTAGTATTATTATAAGTTCCGTCAATAATAATATTGTTTTTATTATTGTTTATAATAAAACCACTTGTTATTGTAATATCATTTCCTAAATAAACATAATTATAATTGTTTTCTTCACTCAATACCTGTTTTAATTCTTCACTATTATTTATTACAACAGTAGTATCATTTATTATTTGCATATCATCACTTTCCTTTACTATATTTTATGGTTTAAATTAATTTTGAAATAATTAATTCATAACAAAAAGAGTAGAATTTTCTACTCTTAATGTATTTTAGTAACACTTAACACTGCATTAGTGCTTCCATTAAATATTATATTAACTGTCATTGAAGGCTTTACATTTAATGTAACAAGATCATCTTTATTAAGAGATACAATAGTTGAACCACTTATACAATTAATTATTTGTGCTTGAAACTCACTAGTTGTATTTGTAGCTGGTTGTAGTATATCATTTGCTCTTACAGACATAGTTAAAGCACAATCTTCATTTGTCGCTCCACATAATGAATATGAAATAAGATAAACACCATTCTCTTTTATTTTAATTGAATTATTATCTGGATATTCTGTAAGAAAAGCAGCTCCTTTTTCATATAATGGAATTGTAGTATCAGTTCCTTGTGGTAAATTAAGTTGCGTGTCAGTCATTAAATATCTAATCCCATAAGAAGATACGAATTCTGTTCCCGGAGGCCCTGCTGGACCTTGTGGACCTCTATCTCCAGTATCACCTTTTTCTCCTTTTGGAATTAAAAAAGCTAAATGATGTACCCAGTTTTCAAAAGTATCCATAACCTGTGCTGGTTCTCCCGGCTCTAAAGTTTCGGTTTCATCTATGGCAATATGTTCTGTTCTTCCTATTTCTCCTGGCAATCCCCTTGGTCCTCTATCTCCAGTATCACCTTTTTCTCCTTTTGGGATTTTAAAATCTAAAACTACATCTACTGGTGTTCCAATATTTATAACTTCGGCTTCTTCAGTCGGTTCTATTGTTTCTACATTTCCAATTTGAATAGTAGATGGTCCTTGATCACCTCTTTCTCCTTTTATTCCTTGTGGACCAATATCACCTTTTTCTCCCTTTGGTCCTGGAATTCCCTGTGGTCCAATTTTCCCTTCTACGCCTTGTTGTCCCCTAGGTATTTTAAAGTTCAAAATGACATCTTCATTCGTTCCAGAATTTTCTACTTTAGCAACTTCAAATGGTTCTACTGTTTCTGTAATTCCAACATCAATACTTGAAGGTCCTGGAATTCCTCTATCTCCTTTTTCTCCCCTTGGACCAGTTGGCCCTTGCACATAACAAATTTGATATTTTTTTCTTTCTTCTTCGATTCTTTTCCTTATTCGTTCATAATCATCACAACTATTCATTATACCCCTCCTTTAATTTTTTAGAATTAACTTTCTTATTTCAATTCTTCTATTTAATTTATGAAAATATTTTTAAAATGTATAATGAATATGTAATAAAATATTAGTATTAAAAAATATTACTTATTCTCATAAAAGCTTCCTAAAAATTATATTTAGATGTATAAATTATGCCTACAATAATTAACATTTACTAGGAAATATCATTATAATACAATATTATTTGTTTTAATATTCTATAATATTTTTAATAGTTTCTGAATTTATTTGTTTTTCAAGGCGTTTTGTTGCTTCCTTTCTACTTTCTTTATAAGATATATAATAATTTTATGTTGTTTATATTCTAGAATGTCCTAGTATCTCGGCGACATCTATTTCTACTCCACTTCTTAACGTTTTTGCCTCAACCCTCTCTCAAATCACAGAATCTACATTGAATATCATTCCAAGTTAAAGCAAATACTTCACCAGTTCTCATTCCAGTAAAGCATGCTGTTAAAAATGCACATACAAAAGCTTTGTTATTCTTAAATCTATTTAAAATTATTTCAATTTCTTCTTTGATATATATATGACCTATATCTTTTTTTAATTCGAATGATGATACTCTTGGAATTTCTAAAAAACTTGCTATATTATTTTGAATAAATCCAAAATAATACATTACATCTCTTAATGAACTTTTGATAATTTCTTAATATCACTTTTGTACTTGAAGCTTGTTATAACTTTAATAATGCTTGATTTAAAACATATGGTGTTAAAATTGATAGTTTATAATTACCTAATTCTTTTTTTATATTTCTAAAAGATTCTTTGTATCTTTTGGCTGTAGAATATTTATAATTTAGTTCAAAATATTCTTTCATCCAATAATCTAAATAATTACTATAAGACATTTTGCTTGACTCTATACAGTGTCCCACATTTATATATTCATTGTATGCTTTTACTCCTGCCTCAATAGCTTCTGATTTGGTTTTAAATCTTGACTTTGTTAGCCACTTTCTTGTTCCATCAATAGATGCAATAGCAAATTGATATTGATATACCTTCCCCTTTTTCTTATACTGATCATTTTATCATCGCTCTTTCTTTTGATTATTATAATTTTACATCTAAAAAGTATCAACGAATATGCTGATACTTTTTTAATTAGTTATTAAATTATTTTCTTCATTAACTTGTTTTTGTAATAACTCTAAATCTTTTATATTTTTATTATCTTTCAATACTTTCATTTGTCTTCTTGCTGAATGATTAAGTCTTACTAATCTTTCACCTTGTGGTATTTTTTCTTCAATTAGTTCTGCATTTGTGTTTTGCAGATTGTTTAATATCACTAAATGAAGCAAATCAGTGTAATCTCTTATATTTCCATTTTCAGCAAGTTTTGGATTTATTTCTCTCCATTCTTTTGCTGTCATTCCGAATAAAGCAACATTTAAAACATCAGCTTCTTCAGCATAAACAAATTTCTTTTGCGCTTCTGTAAGTGTTGGAACAATATAGGTTTTTACTGCATCAGTGTGAACCATATAGTTTAATTTAGATAAAATTCTATTTGCTTGCCAATCTATTTTTTCTTGATAAGCTTCATTAGTTTTTAATCTCTCAAATTCAGTTATTAAATATAATTTAAACTCCGGAGATAGCCAACTTGCAAATTCAAATGCAATATCTGGATGGGCATATGTTCCAATACTATATCTTCCACCTTTTGAAATTATTCCTATTGCTTTAGTTCTTTTTACCCATTGTGTTGGTGACATTGCAAATGAGTTTCTACCGTATTCAGTTTTAATTTGGTCGAATTCGACCAAATTAAAATCTTGATTATGAATTTCTTCCCATAGTCCAATATAATCAATAGTATTTATTCTTCTTAACCAGTTTTTAACTGTAAAAGATGGATCACTTGAATTTTGATACTTTGCTAAATCAGTTAAAGAAATGTAATTAACATTTCCAACTCTTAGTATTCCCACCTTATTTTCTTTAACTATTATTTCTGCTGTTACTAAATCTTTTTTCAATATTTTTTTCTCCTTTCTATTTAGATTTTAAAAGGTGTCAACAAATATAATCATTGTTCACACCTTTATTTTACTACATATTTTTAATATTTTGTGGACAAGTTATAAAACTCGAACCAATTTATAATTTTTATAATTATTAGTTTTCCGTTATTTTATACTACTTTCCACAGCAATTCTTATATTTTTTTCCCGAACCACATGGCCTTTTGTATTGAGAATTTCGACAGATTCTGGGAGCACTCGGCTCGTTAATTCGGCACTTGGTTGCACTTGGGAGCACTCTGCAGCACTCGGCAAACCTAGCAGAACTTATCTAAAAACTTATCTAAAAAATAACGAATTTTAAGATTTTACAATTTTCAAATACTTATGTTTAAGGAGGGATATGCATATTCCCTCATCTCTTTTGACCCAGTGGGTGTGTAGATGCAAGATTTTTCCATCTCATCAGCAATTGTATTATATCATATTATTTAATTTTTTCTTTTAATTTTTCTTTTTTTTCTGCAATAGTAATTTTACCTAAATATTTTACTATCCCATAATTAACTGCTATATCACATAATTTAATAGCTTCATCATATCTTTTTTCCTTTTCATAAAAAGATATTAATTTTCTAAATATTGGATAATCTTTACTTGATTTATCTTGATATTCTATTTTATATCCAAATCCTATAGAATTTAATTTCTTGTAATATTCCATAATTTTAGGATAAATGTTTATATCTGATAAACAACTTGTGTTATACTCATCTTTTATTTCATCAATATTTTCTGGGGAATCTTTCATTTTAAATTCACACAGGTCAATACTTTCCAAAAACCCTCTATGATAGTCAAAATATTTTTTATACTTTTCCCTAAGTTGCATTCCTTTTTTTTCTAACTCTGGATAGTATTTATCACCAATAAAAGCAGATTGATATGTATCATAACCAATAAATACATGTTTACTAATACCCTGTTCTTTTTTTTCTAATTCTTTTAGATATCTTTCGATTGGTTCTCTATATGATTTATTAATAATATATAGGAATTTTCCTTTTTCATTTTTTAAAATTAAAATTGCCTTTTCTCTCTGACCACGCTTTTCATAATATTTTGCTAATTTCACACACACATTAGGTGTTATTATTCTTAGCTTGTATATTTTTAAATATGTCTCCTCTTCTTTTTCATAATACTTTAAATGACAATAAGCATCTGCTAGATATTGAAGCATTGTTTCTATGTGCAACTTCTTTCCATAATTTAATCCTTTATCAATGGAAACTCCATAATTTGAATATGCTGGTGTATATAGTGCCTTGCTTAAATAATTGTTAATTGCCTCAATTCTTTGTTCTGAATACTGTACACTATTATATGACCATGCTAGCGCTCTAATATATCTCATTTTTGGTGTATCTATATCACCGCATAATTCAACTATTACTTTTAAAATTTCTGAACGATTATTATTACATTCATCACTTATTTTCTTGCACATTTCGTAATCAGTTTCAGATAATTCTCCGCCTGGACCATAATCAAACATTAATACTCCTGCCAAATGAGGATTGGTTTCATAATTAGCTTCACTTGCTTCTGTAATATTCTTTTTCTTCTTTAAATACCAATCATATGCTTTACAAAAAGTATTCCAAGCATCCTCTTTTGATACTACATTTAACAAAAATTTTCTTGCTCTTGTTAAAAACTTTTTCTTTAAATCTTCTAAAGAATATTGATATACATTTAGATAATCTACTACATACTCTATCCCAAAACAAACATCTGCATAAAATTTAATTTCTGATACACTTCTTTCTTCATAATGTAAATAATACAAATGTGCTAATTCAATATTTCTATACATTAAAGAAAGTAATAACTCTTCAGCCGAATCATCTTGATTATTATATATAGCAATATCCATCATATACTTATGTATTAAACTTGCTTTTTGCAACTCTGATACATCGTTATCACATGATTTGATTTTATCATTACCATTTAGATTCAAATGTTGCTTATAACTATTAACGTATTTAACATCTAAAGTATTTAATAGCCAATTTTCAAACACCCATGCATAATCTCTATTACTCAAGAATGGTTTTTCTTTCTTCATATTCCAAAAATAATACATATATTCCGGGTATTTTTTTTTCAATTCTTCCATTTGTTCTTCATATAAATAAATTTTGTCTAATTTCTCTTCTAATTTATTGAACTCTTTTAAATCATCAAATGCTATAAGGAAATTGTTATAGTTATGAATATTTTGTTTTAAAATTATTGATTTTTTACATTCTGGACATTGTTGTGTATCTTCTATTTTTCTATCTAAGACAGTTCCACACTCTGGGCAGCAATTATTTAAGTAATAAGCCATATTGTTATGAAAACGTTCGTCAATTCTATTAGACAATCCGGTTATTTCATTTTCAAATATTAACTTATTATTTTGAGAATCGTTATTAGACATTATACCACCTACTTTATTAAGAATATTATACCATATAATCCTACCATTATTTTCACTATTATAACTTTTGAGTAATAGATTACAATTCAGATAATTTTTAGATAAGTTTTGTATCCAATTCGAAACCGTCGTTCTAATATGCGTTTTAGCCTTATTTTATAAGAATTTGCAAAAATTTAATTGCTTATCTAAAACTTATCTAGAATAAAAGACATACTTAAAATTACCTAAATATTGTAATCATAGAAAAACCCGCAGTCCCTTATTTTATGCGGGTTTGCGGGTTTATTTACCACAGCATTGTTTATATTTCTTCCCTGAGCCACATGGACAAGGTTCATTTCTACCAATTTTTTCTGCTTTCTTTGGAGTCTGCTTTTTAACTTTTGAATTATCTTCAGCAGCATTACCTTTAACAACTTCTTTTCTCTCAGTATTTTGTCTAACTTCAGCTTTCATTAAGAAAGTTACAACTTCTTTATCAATTACATCTAACAAATTATCAAATAATTCATACCCTTCAGTTGTATAAGCTCTTAACGGATCTTCTTGTGCATATCCTCTTAAATGGATTCCTTCTCTAAGAACAGACATAGTATTAATGTGTTCCATCCAATGAGTATCAATAACTCTTAAAGCAATTGCACGTTCAAATTCTTGGTGAATATGAGCAGGAATATTTTTTATTTTGTTTTCATATTCAGTTACAAACTTATCATAAATAAATGAATTAATTTCATCAATTGATTTATTCTCAATATCTTTAAACTCTATTTTATTTCTTAAAAGTTCGTTTACTGCCTCTAATAACTCACTTAATTCATTAGAAGCCAATTTATTTTCATCATTCAAATGAGATTCAACTTGAAGTTCACAATAATTTTTTATAGTATCAAGTATCATTTCATGAATATTTTCATTATCTAAAATTTCATTTCTTCTTTCGTATATAATTTCTCTTTGTTGATTAATTACATCATCATATTGAAGTAATGTTTTACGTATATCATAGTTATTACCTTCTATACGTTTTTGTGCACTTTCAACAGATTTAGATAACATACCGTTTCTAATTGAAAGGTCTCCTGAAAATCCTACTCTTTCAAGCATAATTTTAGCCCTATCAGTACCAAATCTAACCATTAAATCATCTTCGAAAGATACACAGAATTGTGAAAATCCTGGATCACCTTGTCTACCTGATCTACCTCTTAATTGATTATCAATTCTTCTTGATTCATGACGTTCTGTACCAATTACACATAAACCACCAAGTTCTTTTACTTCATCTGTTAATTTTATATCGGTTCCACGTCCAGCCATATTAGTTGCGATTGTAACCGCACCTTTATTACCAGCTTTGGCAATTATTTCTGCTTCTCTTGCGTTATTTTTCGCATTTAAAACTTCATGTGGAATATGTTCTTTTTTTAACATTGAACTTATTAATTCACTTGTTTCTACAGCTATTGTACCAACTAAAACTGGTTGTCCTTTAGCATGTCTTTCTTTTATTTCATTTATTATTGCTTTATATTTACCTTGTTTAGTTGCGAATATCAAATCTTTAAAATCTTCTCTTATTACTGGTTTATTTGTTGGAATACAAATAACATACATATTATAAATATCCCTAAATTCTTCTTCTTCTGTCTTTGCTGTACCTGTCATACCAGAAAGTTTTTTATACATTCTAAATAAATTCTGGAATGTAATAGTTGCTAAAGTTTTTGTTTCTTCTTGAATCTTTACTCCTTCTTTTGCTTCTATTGCTTGATGTAATCCATCAGAGTAATTTCTTCCTTTCATTAAACGTCCAGTAAATGGATCTACTATTACAACTTCTCCATCTTCTACAACATAATCAAAATCCCTTTTCATAGCAAAATTAGCTTTTAGGGCTTGATTAATAAAATGTACTAAAGTTGAATTGTTAATATCATATAAATTAGAAACTCCAAACTTCTTTTCTGCTTTATCTATACCCTCTTTATCTAAACTTACTGCTTTTGTTTGTTCATCATATATATATCCTTTATTTTCTTTTAATGTTTTAGCAAATTTGTCAGCTTGAATATATAAATTAGCAGAATTCATGCTTCCACCTGAAATAATAAGTGGTGTTCTTGCTTCATCTATAAGAACTGAGTCTACTTCATCGACAATAGCAAAGTTAAATGGGCGTGCAACTCTATCTTGAGCTTTTACAACCATGTTATCTCTTAGATAATCAAATCCAATTTCATTATTTGTGGAATACATTATATCACAATTATATGCGTTCTTTTTTTCTTCTGAAGTAAGTTCTCTATAGTTAACCCCAACTGTAAGACCTAAAAATCTATATATAGAACCCATCCATTCTGCATCTCTTCCAGCAAGGTATTCGTTTACAGTAATTATATGAACACCTTCACCTGTTAGTGCATTTAAATAAGCAGGCATTGTAGAAGTTAATGTTTTTCCTTCACCTGTTTTCATTTCTGCAATGTTACCATAATGAATAGCAAAACCGCCAATTACTTGAACTTTAAATGGTTTTTCTTTTATTACACGATATGCAGCTTCTCTCACTACTGCAAAGGCTTCAACTTTTATGTCTTCTAGTGTTTCACCATTTTTTAATCTGTCTTTAAATTCTTGTGTTTTATTTTTTAATTCTTCATCACTTAGTTTTTGCATTTCTTCGTCAAGTTCAATTACCTGGTCAGCTAATGCATCAAATTTATTTAATTCTTTATATTCATGATCAAATAGTTTTTTTAATAAATTCATGTTTGTATCTCCTTCTATATGTCTCTATATCATTTTATCAAAAATAGCAAAAAAAATAAACAAAAAAAACTGTTTTTAAACAGTTTTCATAATTATTTTATTTCAATTATTCCGTAATTTCCATCTTTTCTTTTGTAAACTACTTTTGTAAAACCATCTTCTACTGCTTTAAATACGAAAAACGTATGACCCAACAAATCCATTTGAAGCATGGCTTCCTCTTCACTCATTGGTTTTACTTCTAATTGTTTTCTTTTTACTATATTTGATGATTCTTCTTCATCTAAAGATATATCAAGTTCTTTTATCTCAATATATTTTTCTTTATTTTTTTTCATTTTGGTTTTATTTTTTCTTATTTGTCTTTCTAATTTATCTACTGCAAAATCTATTGATGCATATAAATCACCATTTGATTCTTCACATCTTAAAATTGCTTTTTTAATAGGTATAGTAATCTCTACTATTTGCTCTTTTCCTCTTACTTTTAGAGATATTGTTGCCGTCAATTCTTCAGGGTTCTCAAAATACTTATCTAACTTTCCTAGTTTTTCAATAATATAACTTTTTATTGATTCTGTTATTTCTAATTTGTTTCCATGAATATTTGTTTTCATTTATATCCCTCCTACTATGATTATAACATGTATTTATTTTTTTGTCATTAAGAGATGTGAATTAACACAAAAATTTCATCTTTATATTATTCTCTTTGTTTACCCAAATATTCTATAATTATTGTTACTAGAGAATTTGTAAAATATGATTTTGATTTAATGTTTTTTAAGTCTGGGGTAGCCAAATATATAGTTTGACTTCCTATATTTACAAGTTCATATAATTCACTAGTATCTGGAACAGATATCATTCCATGCATATATAACTGCTTTGCTTTTTCATCATAAGACCATTCGCTCGCTCCAACGTATATATTATCTGTTCCTACCGTTCTAAATCCTATAGATACAAAATCAGTTGCTGGATTAAATTGTGTATCTGTTTTCAACGAATACACAGATACTATAACAGATATCTTATAATGACCTATTACATTGAAACTGATTGTTTCATTTTCTGTGTCTAATGTAATTAACGAAGTTGGGTCAAGTTCATTACGATCTATTGGTAATCTCGCTTCACTTACAATCGGTCTTCCATTTTGATGTGTTCCATCATTATATGTAACTAAATATGCAGTTCTTAGAAGACTTGTTCCAGCAGGTCCTGTTGGACCTATTGGACCTATTGGCCCAGTCGGGCCTGTCTTCCCAATTGGTCCCATCATTCCTCTTGGCCCTGTTGGGCCAACACAACAACTGGGTTTACATTTTTGATCATATTTTATTTTTTCAAGGGCCTTTGAATAACTATCCATAATATTCTTTCTCCTTTCAAATTTATTATATGAAAACTTTAATTATATGAAATTATAGTTGCCTGAATATTTATTAAATACTTAAATTCTTTTTTGCATATCTTGTAATAAAGGAGCGAATTATGAAAAAATTAAAAATATGTGTATATGCAATATGTAAAAACGAAGAAAAATTCGTAGATAGATGGGCAGAATCAATGAAAGAAGCTGATAGTATATATGTTCTTGATACTGGTTCAAACGATAATACTGTGGAAAAGTTAAAAAAACATAACATTATTGTAAAAGAAGAAATTATAAATCCTTGGAGATTTGATGTTGCCAGAAATAGGTCACTTGAAATGGTACCTGATGATATAGATATATGTGTGTGTACTGATTTAGATGAAGTACTAGAAAAAGGGTGGAGAAACAAATTAGAAAAGCTGTGGAAAAAGAATACTGATAGATTACACTATCATTATAATTGGAGTTTTGATGAAAACGGAATTCCTGCTATAAGTTTTTATACTGATAAAATACATAAAAGACATGGATATTCTTGGATGCATCCAGTACACGAAGTATTAACTTATAAAGAAGCACATGAAAATATTATAACAACTGATGATATTGTTTTAAATCATTATCCAGATCACACTAAATCCAGAAGTTCCTATCTTAATCTTTTAGAACTTTCTGTTGAAGAATGTCCTAATGATGATAGAAATATGCATTATTTAGGTAGGGAATATATGTTTCATAGTAAATGGAATGAAGCAATTGACACTTTAATTAAGCATTTAAGTTTAAAAACAGCAAAATGGAAAGATGAAAGATGTGCTTCTATGAGATTTATTGGTAGATGTTATAGAAATCTTAATAGATTTGATGAGGCAAAATTATGGTATGAAAAAGCAATACTGGAAGCGCCTTATTTAAGGGATGCATATATTGAATATGCAATGATGTGCTATAACCTTAATGATTTTAAGAAGGTATATGATTTATGTAAAAAAGCATTTTTAATAAAGAAACATGAAAAAAATTATATTAATGAAACATTCAGCTGGAATGAAACTATATATGATTTATTAACTATTAGTTCTTTTAAACTGGGTTATATTGAAGAATCTTTAATATATATAAACATAGCTTTAAATATTAATCCTAATGATAAAAGATTAATTAATAATAAAAAAATAATTGAAGAAATTATAAAAAAAAATAATACCTTATGATATTATTTTTTATACTAAAGTTGCTTTAATTTCAACAACGTTTTTTGCTTGAAGTCCTTTATCTGTTTGAACTAAATCAAATTCAACATATTGTCCTTCAACTAAAGTTTTATACCCTTCTGAAAGTATCGCAGAATAATGAACAAATATATCCTCGCCTTCTTTATATTCTATAAATCCAAACCCCTTTTCATTATTAAACCATTTTACTTTTCCTTTCATTCTTAAATCTCCCTTCTAGTAAAATTGCTTACAATACTAATATACAATCTACATACTCCAAATTCAATTAAAACAAATCCCAAAAATTCGACAAATTTTGCGTAATTATGTGATTGATAAAACGTATAAATCACATTGTACTATCCAAATTTAATTTATATCTTTTTTTGCATTAAACCCTATTATATATGAATGAATTGGTAAAAAAATAAGTTTTCATAATTTAAAAAAAATTTAATTCATAAGCTTTATACTCTAAAGCTTTTTTTACATTTTTCGACTTTTAAAATTGTATACTCATCGCAGGAGTAAGGGATATGAGAAAAAAAATTATTAATTGGTGTTTAAAGAAAGTTCAAGAAAATAGAAGTTATTCTAATGAAGAATTAGAAATATTGGAATATGGATTAGTTTCTATATACTTATTAATAACTAAATTAGTAATAATTTTGGCTCTATGTTTTATTTTAGGGATACTAAAAGAAGCTGTTATATTTATGATTTTTTATAACATTATTAGACTACCATCTTTTGGATTTCATGCTCCTAAAAGTTGGATATGTTTGGTAATGTCGTCTATCATTTTTATATGTATTCCGTTTTTAATAAAATTTATAAATTTATCACTTTTATTAAAATCCGTAATAGGAATATTAGGTATCATCTTTATGTATTTATTTAGTCCAGCAGATACAGTTAAAAAACCTATTATTAATAAAAGAAGAAGAGAAATATATAAATTATTATCTATATTAATTACAATTTTATATAGTTTTATATCAGTATTTATAAATAATAATTTTTTAGCAAATTGTTTATGTTTTTCAATATTATTACAATGTTTTATAATTTCGCCATTGATATATAAATTATTTAACATGCCATATAACAATTATAAAAATTATTTGTTAAATGAGGTTTAAAGAAATTTAAACATAAAAGAATAGAAAGAGAGGAATCGTATGTTTTCAGCTATATTATCATTCTTTGGATTTAAAGCTGCTTGTGTTGGAAGTCAAGCATGTGTTTTATTTCTATTAGATGAACCTAAATGTCCAAAAAGTTTAATTAAATAATTTATTTAATTAGAAAAAATGTAAGATTAAATTTTCTTACATTTTTATTTTTAATATTTGTTTAAATATATTATCTTTAATTTCTCTTTCACTTGATAATTTATCATTACTTTCAATTATCTCACGAGCTAGTGACAATCCATATCCGTGCCCATTTTCTTTTGTTGTATATCCAGGATTATCCATTTTTTCAAAATCGATTTCACCTTCAAAGTTATTTGAAATAGCTATACATAAAGTTTTCTTCTCTGCATAAAATTCTATATTGATTATTTTTTCTTCATATTTTGAAACTTCTTCTAAGGCATTATCTAAATATACTCCTATTATTTTACAAACTTCAACGGCAAGTTCATCTGGTATATCTGACAAATATAAATCTTTAATATCTCTACTTATAATTAAATCTACATCTACATCGTTTTCTTTCATAGTAAGCATTTTAGAATAAACTATAGAACTTATCATACTGTTTGTAATCGTAGAAGTTTGAAGCATTAGAGTTTCATCATCTTTAATTTTTGTATTAACTATGTTTTCAATATGCTTTATAAGACTTTTGCTATCTTCACCTTTTTTAATCATATTTCTAATAGTTAATAATTGATTCTTATTTTCATGATTAGTAATTTTTAACCTTGTAACATTTTGTTCCAGTTCTTTCAATGTTGTATTTGTCATATTATATTTATTACTTATTTTAATATATCTGTTCTTTTGTTCTAACATTTTAAATACTATGAATGAATATATTATGATAAATGAACTATTTATTATTAACATATATTTTGAATTCATTCTATAATATTGCGATGCTGCATAAAAATTAGTCATCACTATAACAACACTTAGAACTAATACTAATGTTTTAGTAGAAATATTATCTGTTGTTCCTACTAAAAACTTATATAACTTTTTGACACATTTTAATCTAATTAAGAATAGCGACAATAAAAATACAATAATATTAATACCTATTGTTCCATAACACATACTCATCAAATCATTTGATGTCAAACTAAATATAAAATTTGCTATTATTAATAATATTGATTCACTTATAAAAACTATAAATTGTGTAATTAAAGGAGCTATAATTATTTCATTTATTTTTTTCTTAAATATAAAATAATTTGATAATACTAATGCAAATGTTACTGTAAATACTTTGACAAAATTGTTAACAAATATATGGTTAAATGACGTAAATATTATTAAGATTATTAAAACCAAATAATTCTTAAAATTCTTATAATTGTATTTTTCATTATATAAAATTCTCCACATATATACACTGGTAACACATAATAATAATGATCCAATCATTACTGATATAATATTATCCACACTTCATCAATCCTTTCTTATAACTATCCGATAATAAATCTATTTTCATTCCATTGTCGAAAATAATTATATTTTTGTTTTTATTTATCTTCTCTATTCTTTCTTTGTTAACAATACATGATCTATGAGATTGTACAAACATTGGAGAAAGTTTTTTTAATAATTCGGATATTGTCATATAAGTTTTATGTGTATTATTATCAGTAACAATAACAGATTTTCTATTAACAGTATCTTTTGTTATATATAAAATGTTACTTACAGTTATATTATAAGTAACATTATGTTCTACAAATGTTAATGTTTTTTTAACGTTTAAGAATTTAAATGCTTCCTTTATAGCAATTCCTAATCTTTTTTCATAATCATCGAATTTAGAAATAAAAGTTAAGAAATTTATACAACTTTTTAAGACTGTATATCCACATTCATCATGAGCTGTTAAAAATATAATTGCACTTTCTTTATCCTTTTGTCTAATGATTCTTGCAATATCTATACCAGATTTTGTTGTGCTTCTATATCCAATATATATATCTTTTGTCTATTAAAACTATCTATTTCTTTCATAAATTTCTCATTATAATCTGAATACGATTTTATTTTGTATGCATAATTATTTTTCATCATAAAAGAATCAATAATATTACTTACACTTCTTCTTAACCCCTCATTATCATCGCAAACAACAAAATCCAACACCAAAAATCACTCCTTACGTTCGCACTTTGCTATTGTAAATTTTACCATAAATTGCCAATTATAACAATAAAAATTAAAAAAAAATTGTAATTTAAAAACATTACAATCTCTCTTTATACCCCGCCTATTATTCCTTTTTTTCTCAGGAAAATCTTTCTTAACCAGTCTATAGGAATAACAGTAATTGATAATAAAATCATAATAATTAATTCTTTGAAATTGAGTGGAACTGTTCTAAATAAAATTCCACCATAATATATTAATATTATTTGAACAATAATAATTAATAAAATTATTGTTATATAAATTACTAAATAAATTTAATCTATGTGTTCTAGCATTAAAGCAATTAAAAATACCTATAAATATAAATAACCCAAAGAAAGCACTCATAATATCAGGTATATTATAACCATATAATTTTTTAAACAAGGGTAATTTTAAAAATAAAATACATATTAAAAATGAATAAAGTCCTGTAAAAAATATTTCATGAAACATATATTTATTTATTATTGATTCATCTTTTTTCTTTGGTTTTTCTTCCATATATTCTATTAATGGAGGTTCAAATGAAAAAGCTAAACCAGCTAACGTATCCATAACCATATTTATCCACAACATTTGTATAACTGTTACAGGTGTATCTACACCTATAAAAGGGCCTATTATTGATAAACCTACGGCACAAATATTTACTGTTAATTGAAATATTATAAATTTTCTAATACTTTTGAAAATAGTCCTACCATATAATATTGCTTTTGATATAGATAAAAAGTTATCATCTAGTATTACTATGTCACTTGCTTCCTTAGCTACTTCAGTTCCACTACCCATAGCAAATCCTACGTCAGCTTTTTTTAAGGCAGGAGCATCATTTACTCCATCACCTGTCATTCCTACTACCAATCCCATTTCTTGTGATATTCTAACTAACCTACTTTTATCTTGTGGAAGTGCACGTGCTATTATTTTTATATTAGGTAATAAACTTTTTAACTCTGTGTCACTTTTTTGTTCAAGTTCTTTACTTGTAAATACTAAATCATTGTTATTTTGCAATAATTTTACCTCTTTACCAATTGAAACAGCCGTTTTTTTATTATCTCCTGTTATCATTATAGTTTTAATTCCTGCGTTTTTTACTAACTTTACACCTTCTATTGCTTCTTTTCTAACTTCATCTTTTATTGATACTAGTCCAATAAATGTCAAATTTTCTAAACGTTCTGTTCTACTTGTTGCAAGCGCAATAACTCTCATTCCTGACTCTGTTTTTTTATCTATTATATCTTCTATTTGTTTTTTATTAATAGCTTTAATATTTCCAGTTTCATCGTATGAATTTATACAACTTGAAATTATTTTTTCAGGAGCACCTTTAACTAATATAATTGACTTATCATTATATATTTTTACCATTGAATATTTATTTTTACTATCAAATGGTACAGTTGATAAAATTTTATATTTTTTTTCTTTATTTGTTTTTATAAATTCTAATAATGCTCTATCTGTTATATTTCCACCAATAGCAATCTGTTTTTTATCATCAAATGTACTGGCATTGTTATATATACTAGAGGTTTTAATTAATTCATGAAATTTTGGATATTTTAATAATTGTGATTCGGATGTATATTCATTTAAATTGCTTGATGTTATACTTGTAACTTCTAATTTACCTTTTGTTAGAGTTCCTGTTTTATCTGTAAATAATATATTTATACTACCTGCAGTTTCAATTCCCATCATTTTTCTTACCATTACATTGTTTTTTAACATTCTTTTCATATTAGATGATAATACTAATGTTATCATCATTGGTAAACCTTCTGGAACTGCAACAACTATAATTGTAACTGAAAGTGTTAAAGCATTTAATATATATTTAAACATAATACTTATATTTGTAACTGTTTTAATTATTAGATCTATATTAAAATTATTGTCTATTATTATTTTTGAGAAAAGATATGAAAATGATACTAAAATAGCTCCAATATATCCAATTCTGCTTATTATGGTGGCTAAATGTCTTAATCTAATTTTTAATGGACTATCTGGTTGTTTTTCTTGAAGCTCTTTTGCAAGTATACCATAATATGTATTGTCTCCTATTTTTTCTACTTTCATAATAGCCTGTTTAGAATAAACTACTGTTCCTCTATATACTAAACTTTCTTTAGTTTCATTTATTATAGAAGGTTTTTTATGTATTTCTTTTGCTTCACCATTTAATGATGATTCATCTACATATATATCTCCTTCTATTATTATTCCATCAGCTGGTATTTTATCTCCGGCTTCAAGAATTACTATATCTCCTACTACTACATCCTCTATAAATATTTCCTCAATTTTTCCATTTCTTTTAACTCTACATTTAATTTTAGATGACTCTTCTTGTAGTTTTATAAATGCTTTTTCACTTCCATACTCAGATATAGACGATATAAAAGAAGCAATAAAAATAGCTATTACAATACCTATTGTTTCATACCAATCAAAATCTTTTAATAAAAACACTATTTTTATTCCTAAAGCAATTATTAATATTTTTATTATAGGATCTCCTAAACTTTCTAATAATAATTTTATAAAACTATTATTTTTTTTTGCAGCTATTATATTTGTTCCATATTTTTTTTTACTTTCGATTACTTCTTTTGTAGTTAGACCATTAGTATTCATAGTATTCCTCCTAATAAATACTATTAGGTTTATTTTTTTTTATAATAAAAAGTATTCGACAATTTTTCAAAAAAAGAAGTTGAAATTCAACTTCTAAGCTTTTTCTAATTTAAAATTATATGAATCAATAACATCTAAGTTAATTGTTGATCTTATTTCAACAGTTTCATTAGGAGTCATAGATTTTATAAATACTGTTATTTTACCTTTTTCTTGACCAGATTTATCAGTAAAAATCAGGTTATATACTCCTTCTTCTGTTGTTTTTGAAGAAACATTTTCTATAGTTGCAGTTAATGTATTTGCACCTGCTTCTGTTTTTAAGGATATTGATGATACTTTATAATCACCAAAAGTTTTTTCTTTATTTAAATCCTCACTTGTATTTACTTTTTCTCCTGTTTCATCCTCTTTTGTATATTTTTGATCATTTTCTTTATTATTTTTTCCACAACTTGTTAATACAAAAATTGTAGAAGTAGCTAAAATAATTCCTAATACTTTTTTCATTTTTTTCTCCTTTTTAATATTCTATAATTTTTTTAATTGGCTAATCCTAATACTTTATAACTTGCCGAGTATGAACCATAACTACTAGAAGTTATACCGTTTTGTGTTGTTCCTACATAACTTGATTGTCCTGGTAACATTTGAATTTTTACTAAAACTGTTTCACCTGCCTGAGCTAGTCCCATATGAATTACTGCTTTTGCTACAGTTGAATCAGATGTATATATTTCAGTTCCCCATAGTGAACCAGAATTTGATGCAGTAACTAGCACACCATATATTTCATTTGTTTTACTATTATAAGAAGTCATATTGGCATTAGAACTAAGTTTTATAACGTTTAAACCCTCTGGAAAACTTCCTACCATTGTTTTAAATTCTTTAGTTTCTGTTGCTGCGCCCGTTGTATCAACAGCATAAGTTTTAATTGTATGTTCACTATAGGTTTCCAAATTTTTAAATGTGTAATATGGTGATGTTGTTTCTATATAATCACCATTATCTATACTAAAGTAGTACTTACTAATACTTGCCCCATTATACGCTGTTGTCGTAGCTGTTATTGTTATTTCATTTTCTCCACTTGTTGTTGTTACTCCATCTAATGATGGTGCCTTTATTTCTTTTCCATCTAGCGTTACAAATTCAAATCCGTAATATCCTGAACTATAGCTATACGAACCACTTGTTATTCCATTTCTTGTACTTGATATATAACCTTCTTCTGGACATGGCACTAGTCTTATATATAATAATTTTGATTCTGTTGTATAACTTCCAGTAATATTAATTAATCCCATATGAACTGCGGCTGCTGATATTGCGCTACCAGAATAATAATTATTTGTTCCATATGCATATGATGTATATACATAACTTCCTTCTTTGATATATACTGGATATATTCCATTCATATTATATTTATAATAATTTGTTGGTACTCCAGATTGGCCAACTACATTTGGCATTATATTTATTTTCTTTTCTACTACTTTACTTTCGGTATTGTCACTATTAATAATTTTGATTCTATAAATATAACTTTCAAATAATGTAACATTTCTTGTTCTATTAGCTGCATTTGATCGCCAAGTACTTTCAGTTTCTGTTGATACATTTACTGATTGATAATATCCTTTTTTACCCGTCATATCTGGTGAATAATTAAGCGTTATTATAGTTCCAGAAGGATACCAAATTTCTCCATTGTATTCATATCCAGGATTATTAACAACAATTGTAAGTTCTGGAACTGCAGTAGCTGTTACAGCAGTTATTGAAAGAGTATTTGATTTTACCCCCATACTGTCTATAACATAAACACTAAATCTATGGGTAATATTATCTGTTATTTCTGAAAATTTATAATAAGTTGCGGTTGTTTCAATACAAGGTTCATTATCTATGCTATAACAATATTTTGTAATAGTTGCATTGTCATGAACTGATACAGTTGGAGTAATTGTTATATCAGTATCACCAATTGTAGTAGATATTGCATCAACGGATGGAGATGTATGAGATTTTGTAGTTTTTCCTTTACTGCTAACAATTTCGGATTCTCTTTTTTCATCATCCTTGACATAAACTTTAATTGTGTGTTCCACAAAAGGTTCTACATCTTTAAAATAATAATTAGGTTCTGTACTAGATACGTAAGCTTTATCATCAATACTATAATAATAATTTGTTATTTTACTTCCACCATAGGCTTTTGCATTTACAGTAGCTACAATTAAATCAGTACCTTGTGATAATGATAATGATATAATTTCAGGATTTTTATCCTCATATAATGTTTTTGCTGTTGCACTTGTTACTTGTGATACTCTCCCCATACTATCTTCTACATATACATCTATGGTATGTTCAATGCCTGGTTCTAAATTAGTAAATTTATACCTGGAAGTTTCTTGACTTATATAATCTTTGCCATCTATTCTAAAATAAAATTTATCTATTTTACTTCCTGTATATGCTTTTGCATTAACTAGTGCAGTTATATCATTTTTATCACTTGTTAAAGATAAACTGTTAATTATTGGATTTTTATCAACATAATTTGTTTTACCAGTGGTACTTTTTTCATCAGATTTATATCCATTACTATCTAAAACATAAACTGTTATAACATGATTGACGGTTGGAGTTAAATCTTTAAAAGTATAATAAGGTAAATCAGATTCTATATAATCATTATTATCTATTTTAAAATAATATTTTTCTATTTTAGCACTATTGAAAGCTTCTGCAGTTATTGTTGCAGTGATATCATTTTCACCGATTGTAAGACTTAGTGAGTTAATAACAGGTTTTTTTAGTTCTATTCCTATATTAGATACTGTTTTTTTTGTAATTAATTCTTTATCATTATTCGATTCTTTAGCATATATTATTGCTTCTTTATCTATTTCAAATTCTACTTTACTTGTATCAACAGATATAAAATTAGAACAAGGTTCCCCATTTATATCACCAATACAATATTCATTTTTATTCTTATTATTGATAAAATTAATTACAATTTTTTTAGTTGGCGTTAATTCATTTTCGTTTTCTACTTCTATTATTGGAGTATATATTCCACCTATAACATCAACATCACATTTTTTAATATCTACTATTTCTGGTTTCAAATCACCATAGTTTTTATATGCACAGTATTTTTTATCTTTAATCATTAAAAAATAAGAATTGTTACTTAAATCAAAATTTATAATACCATTATAATCAACTTTTTCGTTATTTAATAAAGTATTTCCATTAACTTTACCATTTGTAATTAAAAACTCTGTAACAGAATTTTTTTGATTTAAAGAATCAATTACATACTCAGTCCTTACTGCTCTTGTATATGAATCTACGGAACTTAAAAAAGCACCTTTTTCTGCTTCAGCTATTGTATTTATAACAATTGGTACAGTTATTACAGCTAATATAGCTAGAACAACTATTACCGCAAGTAATTCTACTAATGTAAATGCTTTCTTTTGATTCATATTATACACTCCTATTATCATCGTATAAAGTATATCAAAGGTAGTAAAAAAAAACAACCAAATGTACAGTAAAAACTATAATATTTTTACTGTTTTTTTATTGTTTTTTCATAATTTTTAATCGTATTATATATACATGAATAACTTCTACTATTATAAAATTTACAAAACTTTCTTATACTAACACTTGATTTTTTATATAAATTTATAATCTTATTTTTTTCTGTTTCTGATAAAGCATTAATTGGCTTTCTATTTTTATTTCCATGTATTATATTAACTTTATTATCTAAAACTTCTTTTTTTAATTTTAATATATATTTTGGATGATATTCGGTTATTTGTGAGATTTCTTTATAAGTTAAAAATGAATTGCCTGATAACTTCTTTTTGATAAGATTAATTGCTTCTTCTTTTCTATTCATTTTATATCACCTTGAATATTGTAGCATTTAAGTAATTTTTTTACAAGATAATTTATTTATAAAATACATTTTTTAAATATAATCCCTCTGGATGTGCAGTTTTGCAAGCATAAACTCTATTTTGTTTTTCAAACATTTCTGGTATTTCATTAATACTTGTTTTTTCTTCACCCACAGATATAAGAGTTCCAACTATATTTCTTACCATATATCGTAAAAAACCATTTCCATTAAATATAAGTTTTAATATTCCGTTACTATAAGTTATTGTTATCTTATTTATTGTTCTTACATAATCTTTTGGTTCATTAGTTGTTTTGGTAAATGTTTTAAAATTATGTGTTCCTTCAAATAATAATGAAGCCTTTTTAATTAGTTCTATGTTTAAACTTCTATTATATTGATAAACATAATTTCTTTGTAATGGATTATATTTTTTTAAATTAATTAAATATTCATATTCCTTTGAAACAACATTATATCTAGCATGAAAGTCTTGTTTAACATGATTGATTTTTTTTACATATATATCATTTGGAAGTAAACTATTCATAGCTTTTGTTAAGGAATTTAAATTCATTTTTTTTAAACAATCAAAATGAGCTTTTTGATTTATTGCATGTACTTTAGAATCAGTTCTTCCAGAAGCTGATATAGTTATATTAGTATTAAAAATTTTAGAAAGAACATTTTCTATTTCTTGTTGTACAGTTCTTTCATTTTTTTGTTTTTGGTATCCATTAAAGTTTGTTCCATCATATGAAAAAGTCATTAAATATCTCATATAATACCTCATTTTACATATCTATATATGTCTTTCATTAAATCTTTTATATCATCTCTATAACCTATTTTTATATTTCTTAACTCATAAACTCTTTTTGAAAATTCTATAGTTTTTGGAATTTTAAATTGATTATAATTTTCATTAGTAAAAACATCATATTTATTTCCTTGATTTATTATGCTATCCTTTAAAATAATTACATTATCTGATATTTTGTGTATAAATTCTATATCTTTTGATATTATCAAAATTGTATTATTTTCTTTTTTTAATTCTTTTAAAATAAACAACATTTTTTGTTTATTTTTATAATCTAAATCTTCTGTTGGATTATTTAAAATAATTAATTCATTATTAAATAATATATTTATAAATATATAGCACATTCTTAATTGTCCAGAACTCATTTCATATATATTTTTATTATATAATTCACTTTCTAAATCAAATAACTCTTTTATTTTATTTAATTTACTTTCTGAAACATTATTTTTATATAAATTTATTTCATCATTTAATGTATTTGTTTTAAATGAAAAAATTATATTATTTAATAATATATACTTTCTATCATTAACTATTAAATTACTTAAATTACCATAATCTATTAATGAGTTAATTTGATTATCAATCAATTTTATAGTATTAATACATTGTTTTTTATTATTACTTATTCCAATTATTTCCATAGAGTTTCCACCATTTCATTAATATCTAATATATTATTTTCTAGTAATCCATAAAATTTTAGTTTATTTGATAAATCAACCATAAATGGTAATTCAATATTATTTTCTTTTAATAATTTTTCATTTTTTAAAATCGTAGATGGTTTTGAATTAGATATTATTTTCCCATTGTTTAATATAATTATTTTATCAGAATCTAAACTTTGTTCTATATCATTTGTAATATTTATTAAAGTTATTTTTTTTTGTTTTATATAATCAAGTATTTGTTTTTTATTATTTATTTTATCTAATACTCTATCAAGTATTAATACTACCGGTTTTAAAGATATAGCGTATGCAATATTTACTAATTGTTGTATTTCGTATAAAGATACATTTGATATATCTGTTATATCTAAGTTAAAATCACTATATACTTTTGTTTTTTGTAATTTCTTTAGTTTATTTCTGTTTAACTTTATGTTTTTATCTAAATATATTATATACTTTGTTGGATCAATAAGTGTTTCATCAAAATATATATTTTTTGTTTTGATTTGTCCGGATATTATTTTCCCTAATGTTGTTTTTCCACTTCCATTTGGACCAATTAGCATATTAATAGTATTGAGTTTAATACTTAAATTAAGATCATTAAAAAGTTCATCTTTGTATTTAAAATTAAGTCCTATAATATTTAATTCCTTCATAAAATTTCCCCCACTAATAATACTAGATAATATTAAACATAAATCTATTAACGTTATACATCTAATTAGTTATTCTATTATATTTTGACTTTTTTTACAATCTTTTTTATACAAAAAAGCATAAAAATTAATTTATGCTTTAATATACTTTTTAAATTCTTCTGGATAAGGAATTTCAAATTTATATTTTGAGTTGTTTTTAAACTCTACATTGTATGCACATAACATAAGTCTTTTAGCTCTTATTTTACTTCCATATTTTTTATCACCAACAATTGGATGATTTATATCACTAAGATGAACTCTTATTTGATTTTTTTTACCAGTTTTTATGTTAACTTTTAATAATGAATATAAATCATTAGTTTTAATTACTTCATAATTAGTTATTGCAAGTTCACCTTTATTTGAAGAATAAGTTTTATGAAATGAATTTTCTTTTAAATAAGATTTAATTGTTCCTGATTTTTTTTCTAAAATTCCTTCTACTACTGCATAATAATTTCTTATTACTTCATCATTCCAATTTTGTTGTAATTTATTTTTAAAATCTTGATTTTTTGAGAATATTACTATACCAGATGTATCCTTATCTAATCTATGCACTACAAATATTTTTGCATTTTTATTACTTTTTTTTACATAATCTGATATATATTTATACAAAGTTTTTTCTGTTTCCTTTTCAGTAGATATTGAAAGTAACCCTGATGGTTTATTTACAACTATAATATTGTTATCCTCATATATTATATCTATATCATTAATCTTTTTTATTATTTCCACAGTATAATTTTTTTTAAGTAAATAATTATATTTAGTTATTACTTTTTTATTAACCAAAACCATTTCATGTGAAAGTAATGATTTAATCGTGTTTTTCGACTTATTTTTTATTTTTTCTAATAAAAACTCTAATAATTCTTGCTCTTTTTCCACAGTAAAATTCATTTTATCACCATTATTTATACAAATTTTTTATTGCCTCTATAACACCTAACTTACCATATTCATATGTCACTGAACCTTGTTGGTAAGCTATGAATGGAGGTTTTAATGGACCATCACAGGAAAGTTCAATTGAAGAACCTTGTGTAAATGTTCCTGCTGCCATAATTATTTTATCACTATATCCGGGCATATCCCATGGTTGAGGCAAAACATATGAATCAATTGGGGATCCCATTTGAATACCTTGACAATATTTTATTAGTTTTTCAGCATCATTAAATTCAATATTTTGTACTATGTCTGCCCTATCATCACAGTATCTTGGTTCTACCTTATATCCTAATTTTTCCATAACATAGCTTGTAAATACTGCAGTTTTTAAACTTGATGATACTATATATGGTGCCATAAAAAGTCCTTGATATAATGATTTATTTATTCCAAGAGTTGGACCTACTTCCTTACCTTCCCCTGGCAGTGTTAATCTTTCGCTAACAAGTTTTATTAGATTTTTTTTACCTGTTATATATCCACCATTTGGAGCAAGTGCACCACCTAAATTTTTTATAAGTGAACCCACTACTATATCTGCTCCAATTTCTATAGGTTCTTTTGTAGAAACTAATTCACAATAACAGTTATCTATCATAATTATTACTTTATCATCAATATTTTTAATATATTTTATTATTTTTTCTAATGAAGATATTGTTATGCTTTTTCTTGTTGAATAACCTTTAGATCTTTGTATTTCTATAAGTTTAATATTATTATTTTGTAAAGTTTCTTTGATTTTTTCATAGTCAAATTCATTATCAATTAAATCGATTTGTTTATAATTTATCCCAAATGATTTTAAAGAGCTTTCATTTTCTTTTATCCCTATTACTTCATCCAAAGTATCATATGGTTTACCTGTTATACTTAACATTGTATCGCCTGGTCTTAAAAGACCAAATAGTGTTACAGTTAGTGCATGACTTCCAGATATAATTTGGGATCTTACTAATGAATCCTCTGATTTAAATATATCACTATATACATTTTCTAAAGTATCTCTTCCTGTATCACCATATCCATAACCTGTTGTTTGCGAAAAATGTGTTTCAGAAACTTTATTTTTTTTAAATGCATTTAATACTTTGTTACTGTTAAATTCACAAATTTTATCTATTTTTTTATATTCTTCTTCTAATTCTTTTTCGGATTTTTTAATTATCTCATCTAAATTATTCATATATTTCACTCCAATTAATTATTGCTCCAGTTTTTATATTATTTTTTGTTACTAAATCATATATTTTCTCTGCAACCTCGTTTGGTTCAATTAATCTTTTTTGACCTGTTCTTTTTAATTCACTTTCTAAATAAACTGGATCCATTTCTCTTATTGCTTCTGTATTTACCCAAGGTAACATAAGAGAAACTATAGTTATATTAGGAATAGCTAAAGAAAGCGTTTTAGTAACTGAATTTAAAGCTGATTTTGATGCACAGTAGTCAATGCTTAGCTCATTATAGGTATCAACTGCATCTGTTGATGAAATGTTTATAACTGTTTTAACATCATTTCTAAATATTTTTGTTATTAAAAATGGTGCGACAACATTTGTATCTAAAACTTTCATAAATTCTTCTTTTGTTTTATCAATTAAATAATTATCAATAGCTAAAGCAGCATTATTTACAATAATATCTATTTTTTTATATTTTTTAATTACCTTGTTGTACATATCAACTATTTCTGATTCATTTGTCAAATCAGCTTTTACAAGCATAACTCCAACATTGTAATTATTTTTAATTAATTTTTCTAATTTGAAAGCATTTTCTTCACTTTTATTATAATTTATTATTACATCATATTTATTTTGCGCAAATGTTTTTACTATTTCCGCACCTATACCTTTTGCTGCACCTGTTACTAATATTACTTTGTTTTCCATTTAATTCACCACCATATGTCATAAAATCATTATTAATTATACTATATTTTTGTTTAAATTTCATTATTAATTAAAATATTATTTATAATCACAAAATTCCAGCATAAAAAAGCAATTTTATCACAAAATTCCGACATTTTTTTATAAATTTATCACATTTTTTCAATTATAAATAAAAAAAAGTGAATTTAATCACTTTATTTTGATTTTATTTCATTAATATATCTATTAATTTTTTTTGACCAATTTGGATCTGATGCATACCTTTTATTTATTTGTTCTGGTGTAGTTAATCCTTTAGATATATAGTTATCATACAAATTAGTTATGTAACTTTTTATTCCTTCTTCTTGTGTATCAAATTTTTTATATGAACCACCATTACAACCAGGTGCTCCTTTTTGTCCACCATAATTGTTACATTTAGAAGCTAAATAACTGCAGTTCCATTTACAACCTGTTTCTTGTAACATTACTGCAACAGCTAAGTATGGGTCAACTCCTGTTTCAATTGAATATTTTGCGAAAATATAACCTTGTCCTTTTACATCAGAATTAAGGGACTTATCAAGCTTTTCAGCAAGTTCATCCAATGTCATATTATCATATACAATTTTTGTAGAATCCATTGATTCTGCTTTGTTTTCGCATACTACATAACCACTGGCAACCACTTTTTCATCACTATATTTTAAGTATGTTATATTAGTTCCAATAAGTATTAATAGAACTACTAAAACACCAAATTCTTTCGTTTTCAAAAAATTCACCTCATTACGTGATAGATATGATTTTACCATTTTATGTGATTACTGTCAAATTGAGCAAGCTATAAATAATTAAAACAAGTATTAATTAATTTTCTTAAATTCCTGTTTTAATATTGAATATAAATAAATATTTACTTTTTTATTTGATATCATTTCTATATATTTTTTATAGCCATTTAATTGATCAATATATTTTTCATCATCAATATTTGATAATTTATAGTCTATTATATCTATATAGTTTTCATATACTAACATTAAATCAATAATTCCTTTATATAAAATATGATTATCTTCATATTCAAATTCATACTCTTTAAATATTTTTGAATTATTTATATTATCAAATATAGGATTTGAAATAAAATTCATAACTGTTTTCTTTTCTATATTATTTAGCAGAGAATAATCTATATTTTTTAGATCTAACATTTCAAATAATTTATGGATTTTCTTACCATACTCCATGTTATAGTATTGTTCTTTTGTAATTAATACTTTGCTTTTTTTAGAAAAAGTATTTTTTTCTACTATGTCTTTTTCTATATTTATTTCATTAACATTTAAAGTTTCATTACTATCATTTAATAAAATATTCTTTTGTTTTATAAATTTGTAATCTTTATTAATTACAATATCTGAAAAATCTATTTTGTTTATATATTTTTCTAAAACATAATCTATAGAATTCAGTATGTCATAAAATGATCTATATTTTAGTTTTAATGATTCATCTAGTTTACTATCATTATTAAAATATGGAGATACTATAATCATTTTTTCTCTTGCCCTTGTTAGTGCGACATATAAAAGTCTAATTTGTTCTGAAATTTCTTCTTTTATATATCTTTGTTTAAGCATTGTCTTATATATTGTTTCTCCTATACCCTCATTATAATAAGGTAATATAATTCCATATTGATTGTCATATAATATTTTTTCTTTTAAATCACTTATATTAAATTTTTTATAAATCATTGAATAATAGCATACTGGAAATTCTAATCCTTTTGATTTATGAATAGTCATTATTTTAACACTATTAGAGCTTTCTATGTTAGTTTTATATTTTATTTCAAAGTTATAATCTTTTAGACTATTTAAAAATTTAATAAAATCATATATATCATAACCCATACGAGATGTTGAAACACACAAATTATTAATATATTCGATTACTACTTGAAGTGCGACTATATCCCCAACTTTTTCAGCTTTTTCATAAAAATTAAATTCTTCTATAATTTTATCTATTAAGAATTCAGAAGTAATATCATCTATATCTAAAAGCGAATTAATCTTTTTCATTACTTCACTTTCTTGAATATTGTTGTTCAAATATTTAAAAATATTTTCATCTGTTTCTTCTATTAAAAAACTTCTAGAGATACTCATAAATAAATATTTAAATTCGTTATCAAATTGTTTATTTTTGGTTTTAACTATTAAATTTAATATATTTCTTATAAGTATAATTATTATATTTTTAGTAACTATTTCATCTCTTACTAAAGTAAGTGGAATTTCCATGTATTCAAATATTTTTTTGTATAAATCAAAACTTGTTGATCTATCTACTAATATAACAAAATCTTTATATTCAATGTTTCTAAGTTCAAATGTTGATTTTTCTGTAACTTTATAGTTATTTTTTATTTTATTTTTTATATCATTAGCTATAAAAAATATTTCTTTTTCTTCTTTTGAATATTCTTTATCATCTGCATCATATGTAAATATATCTAAATCTGTATTATAATCTAATTCTTTATATGAATTATTTCCAAATACCATAGCATGTCCATTATTATAATCTGCGCCGCCTATGTCATCATTCATTATTTCTTCAAAAATTTCATTTATATTATAAAGTACTTGTTTTCTAGAACGGAAATTTTTATTCAAGTCTATTTTAATTCCATTTTTACTTTCATTATATAGATCATACTTTGATTTAAACAAATATGGATTTGCATTTCTAAATTTATATATTGATTGTTTAATATCTCCAACCATATAAACATTATTATTTGATATTAAACTTATAAATTCTTCTTGTAGATCATTTGTATCTTGATATTCATCTATCAATATTTCTTTAAATGAATTTTTTACCTCTTCTCTAACATAATCATATTTTTTCATTATGTTACAAGCCATAAGTGCGATATCTGTAAATTCATATGCGCAAATGATGTTTTTATAATTTTTAATTTGTTCATCTATTTCTTCAATTATCTCAATAATTATTTCTGCATAATTTTTTGTCAATAAAATTGAATTTTTTATTTCATCTAATGAGTCATATATACAAATCGATTTTATTTCTTTAATTGTATTTGAAATATTTTCTTTTATTTTTTTTAATTGTTCATCACTATTTTTTGGTGCATTTGGAAGTCTAACATTTAGTGTTGACACTAGATTGTCATAATCTTTACTATTTATAATTGGATTTAACACATTTTCTAAATCTAAATAAAATTTATTATAATCCATGTAACTTATTTTATTTAAATCGTCTGATATAAAGGTAATTTTTTTAAAAATTATACTTAAAAAATCATTTATATCTTTGTTAATGTTTTCCTCTGAGTATTTTGTACTTATGTATGATTTTAAATACTCTTTTTTGTCAATTTTTAAGTTTAATTTATTATTTATGTTAAGTATTGCGTTTTTTATTTCTGAATCATCTTTAGTACAAAAATCATTTATTAATTTAAGAAATTTTTCATTTTTATTTTTATATAAGTTTTCAAAAATTTCATCTATTATTTCTCTTTCTTTTATTCTTATTATATTTGAATCAACTATAGAAATTGATTTATTTATATTAAGTAGATAATGATATTTTTTTACAATTGAAAGTGCATAGCTATCAAATGTTGTTATATAACTAGAATCTATTTTTTCTAAGTTTTTTTTATCATCTATACTTAAAAGAGCTTTTTTTATTCTATCTTTCATTTCACGAGCTGCTAAATTAGTAAAAGTTAAAATAAGAAGTTCATCTATATTTATTCCTTTTGATAATTTAGTTATAACACGTTGAGTTAGTACAGCTGTTTTTCCACTTCCTGCGCCTGCACTTACTATAATATTTGTGCCATCTTTATTTATTGCATCTTTTTGTTCTTTTGTCCAACTAGGCATTTTTTTCACCTTCTTTTAAATAAACAAAATCTTTTTCATTTCTATAACATATTTCATTATAAATACATTTATCACATGAAGAAAATTTATCTGATTTTTTTGGATTAATTTCAAAATCTGCATTTGTTATACTATTTATTGCCTCATCTATTTTTTGTTCTACAAGTTCAAGCATCTCATTTATTTTTTTGTTATTTAATAATTTTGTATACGCATAAAAGCCGTTTTTACCTTTTTTCATACCTTTTATAACTGTGCTATCTTCATATGATGAATCTATTTTGCTTATTAATTCTTCTGAATCTATTGTGTATCCTATTAATTTTAAGTTTTCTAAAGGTTCTTTATCATTTATATTTGGTTTTTTATGTAATAGTTTTTGATAATATAATCCTATTACCTCTGTATTTTTAAATTCTTTGTTTATTAAATATAAATATATAGGTAACTGCATATTAATTCCATAATTAATTTTATCTAATGATGTATCCGGAGTACCCGTTTTATAATCTATAATAACTGCATATGTTTTATCATTTGATTTTTCATAAAGTATTTTATCTACTATTCCCATAAATGTTATTTTCATAGTATTAGATTTATCAACATATATTTTTTTCTCATATAATGCATCTTTTAATGTTGTATATTTATATTGTTTTTTTATAGTTGTTATTATATCGTTCAAGTTATGAATAAGTTTATCTATAAAAAATTGTTCTTTATATGTAAAAGTTTTATTTAACGTGTTTAAATATTCATTTGAGCAATTATATAAATCAAAGTTTTCTTTAAATGCATGTGATAAAACATAATGGAATAGATTTCCTATTGTTAACTGTAATGTATCATTATTTATATTTATTTTAAGTAAATCATTTAGGTAATATTTAAATTTACAATTGTAATAATCATTTAAACTTGTATATGAAAGTAACAATGAATTATTTAAATATTTATTTAAGTCATCTTTTTTTATACTTGTATATTTATTATTATAATCTAAATATTTTATATTGTATTTATTATAAAGTGAATTTAAGTTCTTGTTTATATGACCATATTTGGTATAAAAATCTAAATATTTTATTAAATTATATTTGTTTAGTTTATTTGAATATTTTGAATTAAATTCCTCAATTTTTTCAGTTTTTAGTCCCAATTCATTTACTAAGTTTGATTCATAATATTCATTTGTAGTTGATTTAAGTGAATATGTTATCATTAAATTATCAATCTGTTTTAAAGTGTTTATTATCTGTTTTTTATTTATAGTATTTAATTCATATGAAACATTTAAATCAAGTATTTTTTTTATTTCATCGCTTAAATATTCATCATCATGACAGGTAATTGGATAATTATTATTAAATCCTAGTAAAAAAACATATTTATTTAATTCATTAATTTTTATACAATCTTTATATTTTTTATCTAATATTTTTGTATTTTTAAATTCATTTTCCAACAATTTAATTAATAACTCATCATTACACCATACAAATTTATTACATATATTAACAAATTCGTTGTATAAAGTAGAATTTTCTATATATTTTAATGACTCTTCTATACTTTTTGTTTCATTATATTTTTTAATAAAATTTTTACACGTTGTTGTCCCATATAAATAATTGTCATTTTGTATATCTACAGGTATGTTATAAAAATCTGACATTAATTTTATTGCATTTTTATAATCATCAGTTACATTTATTATTGAAACATCATTAATATTGACTTTTTCATTTATTAGTTTTGAAATAGATTCAAATATGTACTCAACTTCATCAAATATGTTATTAAATTGATAGCAATTTTCTATTTTTTTTTCTTTTATTGGATATATTATATCAACATTTGTTATTTCTTTTAGTTCATTTATAATTTTTTGTTCAAATTTGGTAAAATTACTATAGTTTTCTATTACAATGTTTTTTGTTTTTAAAAATGACTTATATAATTTATTTTTAACCAACAATTTGTTATTTTCTAGATCTTGTTTCAATGATACTAAATTATCTAATTTAGATATATTATATTTTTTATTTTCTATATAATACATATTTTCTATATATATTCTAGCTAATTCATAATTTACTCCACATTTTTTCATTATAAAATGAATTGATTCTTCATTATATTTAAAATATAATTCTTCTTTTACTTCTTTAAATGTTGTTACTTTTATATTACTTAATAAATTATTATTTATTTTTTTAATTTTTTTAAAATTTGATGGAATTATTAATAATTTTTCTTTTTCATGCACTTATATCACATCCTATAAATAATTATATCATATTGACTTTAAATTTCTTTTAATTTAAATAAAAACTATTGATTTTTAAGATCAATAGTTAATAATTAATTTTATTACAATTATTTTTATAATCCTCAAATACTTTTATAGTAATATCTCTATCAATATTTTGAAAATTAATTATATTATTTTTTCCTTTTATAAATTCATATATCTGATTATCTCTAAATCCTATATCTTCTGCATCTTCTTTAGTATTACCATAATAAACTGTTTTAATGTTTGACCAAACTATAGCGCCTAAGCACATTGGACAAGGATAACAACTTGTATATAAGATATAGTTTGATAAATCATGTGTTTTTAATTTTTTACAAGCCGTTCTAATTGCATTTACTTCTGCATGAGCAGTTGGATCACAATCTGACAAAACACTATTTTTAGCTTCACTTATTATTTTTCCATCTGATGAAGTTATTAGTGCTCCAAATGGACCACCAAATTTATAATCATTTATACTATTTTCTAAAGATAATTCAGCAACTCTTTTCATCAAATTGCTTTGTTGCATCTTCCCAACTCCAATTTCTAATTTCTTCCATATCTATTCCATTTTTATAAATATATTCTTTATGCTCTATTAATTTATTTTTGCACCATTCTGATAAAAGCGCTCCACGATTTCCTAATTTATCTAAATATTTAAGTGCATCGATTACTAAATGATATCTATCTAATTTATTTAGAACTCTCATATCAAATGGAGTTGTAATGGTACCTTCTTCTTGGTATCCATGTACATGAAGATTTTGATTAGTTCTTTTGTAAGTTAATTGATGAACTAAAGGTGCATATCCATGGAATGCAAATATTATTGGTTTATCTTTTGTAAAGATTAAATCATAATCTCCTTCTTCAAGGCCATGAGGATGATTTGAAGCTGATTCTAATTTCATTAAATCTACTACGTTTACAAATCTAATTTTTAATTCAGGAAAATTTTGTCTTAAGATTGCTGTTGCAGCTAATGCTTCTAATGTTGGTGTATCTCCACAAGATGCCATTACTAAATCAGGTTCACTACCACCATCATTACTAGCAAAATCCCATATTCCTATACCTTTCGTACAATGTTTGATTGCTTCATCCATTGTTAACCATTGTCTGCTTGGATGTTTTGATGCAATTATAACATTTATATAATTTTTTGTTTTTACGCAATGATCAAAACATGATAATAAACAATTAGCGTCTGGCGGCAAATACATTCTAACAATATCTGCTTTTTTAGTAACTAAATGATTTAAAAATCCTGGATCTTGATGTGTATAACCATTATGATCTTGTTGCCAAATATGTGATGATAAAACATAATTTAATGACGAAATTTCTTCTCTCCAAGGAATTTCATTACAAACTTTTAACCATTTTGCATGTTGATTTACCATGCTATCTATTACTCTTACAAATGCTTCATAACTGTGGAAGAAACCATGTCTTCCAGTTAATAAATATCCTTCTAACCAACCTTGACATAGATTTTCAGATAACATTGAATCCATTACTCTACCATCGTTAGATAGAAATTCATCTGTTTTTAGTTTTTTTTCCATCCATACTCTATTAGTTTTTTCAAACATTGCATTAAGTCTATTAGATAGTGCTTCATCTGGGCCAAATACTCTAAAATTTCTTTTATCCTTATTTAAGTCAATTAAATCTCTTACATATTTTCCAAGTTCTATCATATCTTGAGCATACACACTTCCTGGAAAAGAAACATCAATTTTATAATTTCTAAAATCTGGATATCTTAATTCTTTTAATAATTTTCCACCATTAGCATTTGGGTTAGATCCCATTCTTCTATCACCTTGTGGAACAAAATCAACTATTTCAGATTTAATTTTTCCAGTTTCATCAAATAATTCTTCAGGTTTATAGCTTTTCATCCAATTTTCAAGCATTTTGATATCGGAATCATCTTTTATCATTATAGGTACTTGATGAGCTCTAAAACTATTTTCAATCATTTTTCCATGTACTAATTTAGGTCCTGTCCATCCTTTAGGTGTTTTTAAAATAATCATAGGCCATACTGGTCTTTTAGTACCATTATTTTTTTTAGCTTCTTCTTTTATTTTTGATATTTCTTTTATTACTAAATCTAAGGTTTTATACATATTTTGATGAATCATTTTTGTATTGCTACCTTCAACTATATATGGTTTCCAACCACATCCTTTAAAAAAACTTTTAATTTCGTCTTTCGTCATGCGAGCAAATACTGTAGGATTAGCAATTTTATACCCATTTAAATGTAATATAGGAAGTACTACACCATCGGTAAGTGGATTTAAAAATTTATTTGATTGCCATGAAGTTGCAAGTGTAGCTGTTTCTGCTTCGCCATCTCCTACTATACATGCAGTAATTAAAGTTGGATTATCAAATACTGAGCCAAAAGCATGAGCTAAACTATAACCAAGTTCTCCTCCTTCACTTATTGAACCTGGAGTTTCTGGAGCTACATGGCTTGGAATTCCACCTGGAAAACTAAATCTTTTGAATAATTTTTGCATTCCTATTTCATCTTGAGTTATTTCAGGATATATTTCACTATATGTACCTTCTAAGTATGTGTTAGCAACTAAAGCGTTTCCTCCATGTCCTGGACCTGATATATAAATCATATTTAAATCGTATTGTTTTATAATTCTATTTAAATGTGTATATATAAAATTTTGTCCTGGTACTGTTCCCCAGTGTCCAACCACTACTTTTTTTATATCATCTTGTTTAAGTGGTCTTTTTAATAAAGGATTGTCTAAAAGATAAAGTTGTCCAACTGATAAATAATTTGCTGCTCTAAAATACGCATCTAATTTATCTAATATATTTTCACTTTTTGATTTCATTTTATCTACCTCACTATTTTTATTATATAATAAAATTTAATAATCTTACTAAAAAGAGAAAAAAAATGTATTATGTTATACACTTTTTTACTATCAAATCGTATTAAATCTTTCTATTACACTTTTTTCTTTTCTTATTTCTGTTATGAATTCTGATGGATTGTTTTTAGGTGATATTATATAAACTTTATTTTTTGTCCGTGTAAGCGCTACATAAAATAATCTTCTTTCTTCTGGAAAATTAATTTTATTATTTTTATCTTTACTATCAAAAATATTTATTATAGGGTCATTTTCTTTTTTACTTGGAAATCCTTTTTTACAATTTAGTGCGTTAATTATTATTACTTCATCAAATCCTAACCCTTTTGAAGCATGAGCAGTTAAAAACGTTATAAAAATATCTTTATTTTTTTTTAAAACTATTTTATTATTTTCTGTTTTTATAAATTTATTACTTTCTATAAGAAAATTAATATCATCATTATATCTTCCCATTAATAATATTTTTGATTTATTATTTTTAATATAAATTTCTTTTAATATTTCTATAATTAAATCAACTTTTTCATTTATATTTTCATCAGTATAATAGTGTATTTCTATTGGATTTTCTATATGTTTATTTGATTTTAATTGTTTTTGAATTTGATTTTTATTTTTTAAAATAAAATTTCCTGCTACATCTATGAGTTCTTGACTATTTCTATATGTATTAGTTATTTTTAATATTTCACCATAGCCCATCATATTAAAAAAATTTGTAAATATTGAAACTTCAGAACCGGAGAATTCAAATATTGATTGCCAATCATCACCTACGGCAAGTATTTTAGCGTCATATAAATCTGAAAGCTTTTTAATAAATTTGTATTTTTGCTTGGAAACATCTTGGTATTCATCTATTATAATGTAATCATAATTTACATTTTTGTTGATTTTTTTATAGTTTTCCATAGTATCATATGCATGATTTATCATATCTTCAAAATCAATCAAATTATTTTTTTTTAAATAATCATTATAATAATTTATTACTAATTTTATATATTCAAGTTGTTTTTTCAAATTTGTATCTTTTATTTTTTTATATATTGTATCTATATCATTTATTGTGTAGTTTTTTTCTTTGAACCTTGTTATAAAGTTAATTGAAAGTGATACAAATCTTGAAAATAAGTCTTCCTTTTTATAATTCATAAGTTCTGTAAAAATTTCTTTCTCTGTTTTTTCTTTAAAACTACAACTTTTTATTAATTTTTTTTCAAATTTATTATATACTTTCGTGTTGTCAAATATTTCTCTTATATTCTTTTTAAAAGAATCACTTATTTTTTTTATTTCTTCATAGTATAATTCATCATTTAATATAAAAAAACTAGTATTATTTTTATTTTCTATTGTCATGAATTCATTTTTATGTGGAAAACTTTTTTTGTCGTAATAAGGAATATTTAGTTTAAATAAAAAATTGGAAATTAATATCTTGGTTCTTTCATTATAATCTTGATTATTTATTGTAGTATGATTTAACATTTTTTCTTTAATTATTCTTTCATTATATTCATTTATATTTGTCTTATTTTGTTTATATATTTTTTTTATATAATATATATAATAATCATCAAATGTTTTGTATTTTTTTGCTTTTCTATCAAATAACAAATAGTTACAAAAAGCGTCATTTATTTTTTTTAAAAGCTTTTTATCATAAAATAAGTTTTCCACAATAAAATCTTTTAGTATTTGTTGTTTTTGCTCTTCTGTTATAACTTTTATATACTTTTTATAACTTTTTTTAATTATCTCCATTCCTAATTTGTGAAATGTCGTTACTTTTGCACCTAATTTAAATTGTTTATTAATTCTATCTTCCAATTCTTCAGTTGCTTTTTTTGTAAATGACATAATTATTATGTTATTAGGATTTACATTTTGTTTTTCTATTAAATATTTAACTTTTGCAGACATGGTAGTCGTTTTTCCACTTCCTGCGCCTGCTACTACAAGACAATAATCCTGATCGATTAATATTGTTTTAATTTGTTCTTCATCTAATTTTATATTTGGATCAACTTCATCAAATATATGTTCAAAATAATTTTTATATTCTTTTTGTTTTTTTATTATAAATTTGTCATTATGATACTTAACCATAGTTAATAATTTTTCATTATCTAAAATTATTCCCTTAAGTTTTAAATTGTTTACTAATTTTGTTAATTCTTTTCTAGATATATATTTATCTTTATTTAGTATTTTTTTTGTATAATCCATATTTTCACCTCACAAAAAAACTAGTACATGTACTAGTTCTATAATATATATATCTTTTATTTTTAAGCTATCCTATTTTTTGTAAGCATTTTTTACCTATTTCTAATGAAGTATTTAGTTCTTCTAATCTTTGTTCTCTTATTTCGTCATATGTATAATTTTTTCCGATTTTTAAATTTGTATACCAGTCTAAATTTAGTTTTGAATATATTCCTGATATTATTTCGTCATTTTCATTAATTTCAAATATAAAGGTATCGTTTAATGAATCTGTTTCTATTTCTGGATTATTTACTTCTTCTGTTTTTGATTTTATTTTATCTATTACTAAATATCTATAATCACCATCGAATCTTGGCTCTAAAGATTCAATTTTTGTATATTTTCTTGTGATATATTTACCCAACTTCGCACTATATAACTGATTATCACATATAAATACTTCTGGATTAAATGTTTTTGTTACTACAGGTAAATTTTTATTAATATAAGTAGCTGTTTTATTTTTTATTCTTATATGATTTGAGTATTTGTGGTAACCATCATAATCGTTGTATTCCCTTATTGAAATAAAGTTTTCAGCATCTACTCTAATTAGTTCTTTATTTTTATTTAAAAACATTAAATTTTGACCTATCTCTGTTGAATCATTAAATATTTCTTTAAAATTATCATCTATTATTCCAGCACAACTATATGTACAATTTTCATCAAAACTTAAAGCAAGAATTCTAATTTTAATTGCAGCTATTCCATTTTCAAATTTTATGTCTTCATTTGATTCATCAATCATAAATGAAACAACTCTTGGTCTTAATTTTGTTTTTTCATTTAAATTTAGTTTATCCATAATATCCCCCTTTAAAATATTGCCTCATATTCTATCAGCATATATACTATTTGTCAAATTTCAACAAAAAAACAGACTATAAATAGTCTGAATTAATTTCAAAATATGGGGCGAGTATAGGGATTCGAACCCTAGCATAACGGAACCACAATCCGCCGTGTTAACCCCTTCACCATACTCGCCATACTCATACTCGTACAATTCAACTTGTACAGACACTATTTTAACAATTTTTTTTACTTTTTACAAGGGTTTTATAAAAAAAATATTAATTAGACAATAACCTATACATTAAATAACCAATTCCATACAATAAATTGAAGGAGGAAATAATGAATACATACAATATGACTAAAGATTATTATAATTATGCAAATAATAATTATAATCAACCTTTGTATAATCAAAATATTCAAGATAAACAAATTTATGATCCATATAATGGATTTATAAGAGGAAACATGTTTCCTGAACTATATAATAGTTACAAACTAAATAAACCACTTGAAATAACTCCAATGAATGAACAAGCAGAATTGTTAACTTATGTAGATGCACTAACATTTGCTATGATTGATTTAAATCTTTATTTAGATATTTATCCAAATGATAGAGAGGCATTAGAACTTTTCAATCAATATAGAATGCAAGCTGATGAATACACAAAAAAATATGAAAGCAAATATGGTCCATTAGAATTAACTAGTAATTCATTAAATACATTTCCTTGGGCTTGGGATAATGCACCTTGGCCATGGGAAAAGAAATAGGAGGTAAAATATGTGGAAATATGAAAAAAAGTTAGAATATCCTATAAATATAAGAAATAAGGATTTAAAACTTGCGAAATATTTATTAGCTCAATATGGAGGGCCATATGGTGAACTATCTGCTGCATTACAATATTTAAATCAAAGATATACAATGCCAGATGAAAAAGGTAAAGCACTTTTAACTGATATTGGTACCGAAGAACTTGGACACGTAGAAATGATATCTACAATGGCATTTCAATTAATGGAAGGTGCGACTATCGAAGAATTGGATAAAGCAGGGCTTGGAGGACACTTTACTCAATTTAACCATGCATTATTTCCAGCAGATCCAAATGGAATACCATTTACAAGTGCTTACATAGCAACGACTGGAGATTATATTGCTGACTTAGAGTCAGACATGGCATCTGAACAAAGAGCTAGAGCTACATACGAACATTTAATGGATTTAACTAATGATCCAGATGTATTAGGTCCTTTATCTTTCTTACGTCAAAGAGAAATAATTCATTATCAAAGATTTAAAGAACTAAGAAATTACTACTTAGAAAACAAAATTTAAATGCTTGGTATTCCAAGTATTTTTTTTATTTTTTTTACTCATAATATATACGGGTGATAATATGAAATATGTATTTATAATAATGTTTTTATTAACAATGACTGGATGTTCTAATAAAAAGCTTGAATTAGATAATATAAATTTAATTAAATATAATGATACTGTATTTATAAATGAAGATTACAATATAATCAAGAATGATTTATTAAAACTAAATTTCAAATGTCATAAAAATAAATCAGTTGAAGGAAAAAACTTACAAATCATAACTAATAATAACTTATATAATATATATATTTCTAATAATTATTATATGGAATTTTTTGATAATAATATGTACTGTTCTACTAATAGCAAAAAAGTAGAAGACATACTAAATAATCTAGAAGATTTAGAAAAAAAATATAATAATAAATTTTATAGTATTACAAATATACAAAATTATAATGTAAATGAAAATGATGAAATAATTAAAATTGATAAATCTGATAATTATTTAATAATAAATATAAATGATGAAATTCATAATTTTACAATAAATGAAATTGAAACAGATAATAACAAATATAGCGAAATTAATTTAATATACTTTAATGAAAAAATTGACAAAAAAAATATTGTTATTAGAAACAATAATTTTTCAAATATTAAAATAACTTTTTCAAACAAATATAATTATGTTGTTGAAATAATTCCTTATTATGAAAACGAAGTACTTAAGTTTAAAGAAAAAATTTATCAAAAAAAATAGGATAAAAATCCTATTTAGACATTTTTTCTGCTTTTCTTTTATCTCTGCATTCTTTACATCTTACTGGTTCATTAGTAAAACCTTTTTCTTTATAAAATTCTTGTTCACCAACAGTAAAAATAAATTCTTTTCCACAATCTTTGCAAACTTTAGTTTTATCTTGCATATTTTTCTCCTCCTTTACACATCATTGATTTAATAGTTATAAAGGAGTTCTTATATAGAATACACTTAATAATTTTTAAACCAAATTAACTATATCATACAATTAAATAATATGCAAATGTTTAAGAAGAATTAACATTTTTTTTGTTTAAAAACATATTGTTTAATGAGGTGTATATTGTGAAAAAAGTATTAATTCTTTTTGGTGGGGACTCTAATGAACATTACGTTTCTTGTAAATCAGCTAGAACTATATTAGAAAACATTGATAAAAATAAATATGAAGTTACTAGTGTGGGTATAAAAGAAGATTGGTATGTTTTTAATGACAATTATGATTTTTTAACTAATGGAAATTGGCTAGATTCAAATATAAAAAAAATTACAAATATTATAGAGTTTGTTAAAGGTTTTGATGTTGTTTTTCCTATAATTCATGGTAATACATGTGAAGATGGAAAAATACAAAGTATGCTGGAATTGTTTAAAATAAAATATGTTGGATGTAATCCTTGTACCAACTTACTTTGTTATGATAAAGAATTAACTAAGATAATTCTTAATAATTATAATATTCCCCAAGTAGATTATGTTTGTATATCTAAAGATTATAATATGAAAGAAATAATTAAAAAAATTGAATTTCCAATGATAATTAAACCATGTAAAAGTGGTTCATCTATAGGAATTAATAAAGCAACTAATAAAAAGGAACTTAAAATTTTTATTAATGAAGCTTTAAAATATGATAATAAAATTATTGTTGAAAAGTTTATTAACGCAAAAGAATTAGAATGCGCAATTAGAGGAACAGATAAATTGGTTATATCAGATATTGGGGAAATTAAAACAAATAGTGATTTTTATGATTATGAAGCTAAATATAATGATTCTAGTTCTAAAACTATAATACCCGCAGATATTCCACACAACGTTAAAATACAAATTCAAACATTAGCTAAAAAGGTATTTAATTTTTTAAGATGTCGTGGTATGGCCAGAATTGACTTTTTCTATAATGATAAAATTTATTTAAATGAAATCAATACAATACCAGGATTCACAGATATAAGTATGTACCCTATGCTACTTACAAATAAAAGTTTTTCATGTAAAGATCTTATTACATATCTTATTGAATCTGCTTTCAATTAACAATATTTTACATATTGTTTTTTTATTAAATTACAAAAAAAAGAAATTATTTTCTTGCATCTAATTTCTTTCTTTGTTCTGTATTTAAAACTTTTTTTCTTAATCTTATATTATTAGGTGTAACTTCTACTAATTCATCTGAATTAATATAATCAAGTGCATATTCCAATGTTATAGGTCTAGGTCTTTTTAATACTACAGTATGATCTTTTCCTGCACTTCTTGTATTAGTTAAATTTTTACCTTTTACAACATTTACAGCTAAGTCATTATCTCTAGTATGTTCACCAACAATCATACCTTCATAAACATCTACACCAGGTTCAATAAACATTATTCCTCTATCTTCAAGTTGACCTAATGAATATGCAGTTGATTTTCCGTTTTCCATTGAAACTAAAACGCCTAATTTTCTTTCACCAACATCTACATTTTGATATGGTCTAAATTCTTTAAATGAATGATTTATTATTCCATAACCTTTAGTTAAAGTCATAAAGTCTGTTGTAAATCCTAGTAATCCTCTTGATGGAATTGTATAAATTAATCTTACTTGATTACCAACATTAGTCATATTTTCCATAGTGGCACTTCTCATACCAAGTTGTTCTATAATATTACCTACGCAGTCTTCTGGAACGTCTAATTGTAGATCTTCGTATGGTTCCATTTTTACTCCATCTACTTCTTTTATTATTATTGCTGGTTTTGAAACTTGAAGTTCAAAGCCTTCACGTCTCATGTTTTCAATTAGTATTCCAAGATGTAATTCACCACGTCCAGAAACTATAAATGACTCTGAATCACCTGGAACTACTTTTAAACTTACATCTTTTTCTGTTTCCTTAAATAATCTTTCTTCAATTTTTCTTGCTGTTAATAATTTACCATCTCTACCACAAAATGGACTAGTATTTACACCAAATGTCATTTGTAATGTTGGTTCATCTATTCTCAAGATTGGAAGAGCTTCTTCTTTACCAACTTCACATACAGTTTCACCAACTGAAATATCAGGTAACCCTGAAATTGCTATTATGTCTCCGGCTTCTGCTTCTTCTATTTCAACTTTATTTAAACCAAAGAAGCCAAATAGTTTAGCAATTCTAAATTGTTTAATAGAACCATCTAATCTTATACAAGAAACCATTTGATTTACTTTAATTTTGCCTCTTTTAACAAGACCAATTCCAATTCTACCGACATAATCGTTATAATCTAATAAAGCAGGTTGGAATTGTAATGATCCATTTAAATCTACTTTAGGGTTTGGAATAGTATTTATAACTGTGTCTAAAACATAATCCATGGTTGGTTCTTGAGTTTCTATTTCTGGAGACATACTTGATGTACCATTAAGTGCTGAAGCATATATAACAGGGAAATCTAATTGATCTATATCTGCACCAAGTTCAATAAATAAATCTATTACTTCATCCACAACTTGTTTTGGTCTTGCAGTAGGTTTATCTATTTTATTAACTACAACAATTGGAGTTACACCTGCTGCCAATGCTTTTTTTAATACGAATTTAGTTTGTGGCATAGGACCTTCATATGCATCTACTACTAGAAGAACACCATCAACCATATTCATAATTCTTTCTACTTCTCCACCAAAGTCAGCATGTCCTGGTGTATCAAGTATGTTAATTCTATAGTCTTTATAATCGATAGCTGTTGTTTTAGCTAATATTGTTATTCCTCTTTCTCTTTCAATTGCATTTGAATCCATAGATAGTTCACTAATATCTTCATTTGCTCTAAAAGTATGTGACATTTCTAACAATTTATCTACTAATTTTGTTTTACCATGATCAACATGGGCTATAATTGCTATATTTTTTATTTTTTTCATAAATACACTTCTCTTTCAACTGATACATTATATCATAATTAATAAAAAAACTGAACTTTTTTTATTAACGTTTTTTGTTTTTTCATTAACGTTTTTTGTTTATTTTTTTTATATGTTAATTCATTTATTTTCTCATCTATTATTTTTGATATATTTATATATTCTTCATCCATTTTGATATTTTCTTGAAACTTTTTAAATTTTATTAACAAAGATAACAAATCATTGGGTTCTAAGTAGAAAAGTTCATTTCTAAAGCAAATATTTCTTTTATAAATATTAGTTAAAACCACATAGCCTCCAATTTCTGTTTTTGTTTTTTCACCTATATAATATCTATCTTCATATTTTTTAACTCCGCATTTGCCACTAGTAATGGTTAGGAAATATGTGTTTTCTTTATCTTCCGCAATAATGATTGCTGGTCTTTTTTTTGCATGATCAAATGTAAATTTTCTAGTTAATTTATTATTTAAATATGCTGTTTTAAAAACAATATTTTCTAACATTACTATGCTTCCAATATCATAATCCATTTATATCACTCCATTAATAATTTATTTTAAATAAAATTCCATTCTTCAAAAATTAAGTTATATATTATCATTTTTTCACTACAAGGTCAAGTTAATCTTCCGTTTTTTAAACTAACTAAATATCTATATTTAACTAAATCATGTTATAATTATAGTGGTGAAGTAAATTGAAAAAATCATTAATTATAATACTATTAATTATAATTCCTTTTAATGTCTATGCATATGAAAAAGAGACGGTAACATTAAATAAATGCGTAGATGGCGACACTGCTTGGTTCAACTTAAATGAGGAAAAAATTAAAGCAAGATTTCTAGCTATTGATACACCTGAATCAACAAATAAAATTGAATTTTTTGGAAAAGAGGCTAGCGAGTATACTTGTAATAAACTTAAAAAAGCTAATAAAATCGAAATAGAATATGATGAAAATTCAAACAAGTATGACAAATATAATAGAAACTTAGTTTGGGTTTGGATAGATAATGAATTGTTACAAAATCTAATTATAGAAAATGGATATGGTAAAGTAGCATATTTATATGGAGATTATAAATATACTGATTTATTAAAAAAAAGTGAAAAAAACGCAAAAGAAAAAAATATAGGAATATGGAATAAAGAAAACAATGAAATTCAAAAGTCTTCTAATGTTAATGAATACGGATACAAGTTTTACCTGATTTGTATAATAATTTTAATTATATGTTACATATGCTCAAAAAGTTTTAGAAAAAATATTAATAAAAAAGTTAAAAAAAGAATAAAGGGATAATATTATAAATTAATCCCTTTATTTTATATTAAAATAATATTTCAAAATATATTCCATCGTTATTTTTATATCAGGAAAAACGCTAATATTTTCTAAATCATTTAAAGAAAACCATCCTGCTTCTGTACTTTCTTCACTAATTACAGGATCACAATTATATGGGTTAAGTGGAACTGCTGGATAAATAATATCTATATGAACTTCACCCATTTTATTTAAATTCTTTTGAATTCCAAGTGGGCGGATACAATCATTTTCTCTTGGAAATCTAACACCTAAAAGTTTAATTTTAACTTTCGTTTCTTCATATACTTCTCTAACTGCCGTTTCTTCTGGTAATTCGTCTGGTTCTATATGACCGCCTGGTTGAACCCATTTATCAAATTTTTTGTGTTTAACTAATAATATTTTTTTATCAAGTGGATTTATGATAAATGCAGAAGCGCAAAATTGTCTCATAGTATCACCAAATATATTTTAACACATTTTATCATTCAAGAATATCTTTTGTTTGTTCATTTACATTTTTTTCGTAAACTGTTAATTTTTCATTTATATCTAATGTTGCAAGTAAAATATTTGATGTATTTTTATAACCTTTAATTTTAAGTTCTTTTTGTAACCATTCTTTATTCTTATTAAAATTATTTAAATTTTTAATCATAATTTTAGTATCTATTATTACATTTGCGCATAATCCTTGTTTCTGCACCGGTAAATTCATATCTTGTATAGTAACATTTTGATTTTCTTTCTTTGGCATTATACTAACAATTCCATTAACTTCTAATATTGCATAATCAATTTGACTTAAGTCAAAATATCCGTTCATTCTACATTGTTCTAATAAATCGTTTATATCAAATTTTACTTTTTTTAAGTTTTTTTCTACTATTTTTCCTTTATCAATTAATATAGTTGGGATACCCATAAAAAATCTTCTAAGTGTTATACTTTTCATTGTCAAAACAGAAACTAAATATGCAATTAAACCAAATATTAACATTGCAAGTATGCCATTTTCAAATTGTGTATCAAGTGATGTTGTGATTTCAGCTGCAAAATTTCCTATTGAAATACCAATTACATAATCAAATACTGAAAGTTGTGATACTTGCTTTTTACCTAATAATTTTGTTATTACAAAAAGAACTATTAATGATATTATCGATCTGATTGCTACATCATCTAATTGTTTTATGTCCATGTTATCACCAATATTATTATTTATTTTTAAGGCTTTTTTATACTAAAACTTAAAAAAAATCTTTATTTTTCTATTAAATAAAGATTATTTAAAAGTACACCTGTTCCCTCTGCTACACATGTAAGTGGACTTTCTGCAATGTATACTGGAACATCTAATTCTTTTTGTAATAATTCATCTAATCCATTTATTAAGGCTCCTCCACCAGTTAATACAATTCCTTTATTAATTATATCTGCAGATAATTCTGGGGGAGTTTCTTCAAGAACTTTTTTAGTAGTTTCTACTATAATATTTACGCTTTCTTTTAAAGCTTCTTCTATTTCTGGAGCTGTTATGGTTATAGTGCTTGGAAGTCCTGTTGTTAAATTTCTACCTCTAACTTCCATTTTGTTGTTTTTATCACCTTTGTAAACTGTACCTATAGTTAATTTAATATCTTCTGCTGTCCTATCACCTATTAAAAGCTTATATTTTTCTTTAATATATTTAATTATGTCACTATCAAATGTGTTACCTGCTATTTTAATTGATGAACTAGTAACTATCCCACCTAGTGATAAAACAGCAATATCAGTAGTTCCACCACCTATATCTATTACCATACTACCACTTGGAGCTGATATATTTAGGCCGGCTCCTGTAGCTGCTACTTTAGGTTCTTCCTCAATATATACTCTTTTTGCTCCTGTTCTTTCAGCAGCCTCTTTTATCGCATTTTTTTCTACTTGAGTTATATTTGATGGACAACAAATTAATATTCTAGGTTTTGTAAATAATGTTTTACCATTTACTTTTTTTAAAAAATAATCAAGCATAACTTCTGTGATTTCAAAATCTGCTATTACGCCATCTTTCATTGGTCTTATGGCTTGTACACTTCCTGGTGTTCTTCCAAGCATTTCTCTAGCTTCTACTCCTACTGCTAAAGGTTTTTTTGTTTCTGAATCTATTGCAACAACACTTGGTTCATTTAATACTATACCTTGTCCTTTTACGAAAATTAATACGTTTGCTGTACCTAAATCTATTCCTATATCTTTTGTGAACATTATTTCCTCCTTTACTGTAATATGTTTAAGTATTTTTTTCTGGTTGATTCTCCACCTCTAATATGTCGTATATCTATATGATATTTTAAAATGTCTTCTACATTTTTGTATTTTTCTTTGTCTATTTTTAATAGTCTTTCATGCAAATCTTTATGTACTGTACTTTTTGATACTTTAAATAAACTGGCTATTTCTCTAACAGTCTTTCCTGTTTGTATAATATAGTTTGCTTCTTCTAATACTCTTTTATTAATATAATTCACTATAACACCTCTTTAGTAAATTATATTTTTAACTGATATTTTTATTCAAAAAAGAGCTTATGCCCTTCTATATTTCATTTGTTTTTTTACCAATGTAATTTAGTGGATTTACAGTTTTATTATTTATGTTTATTTCAAAATATAAATGATTCCCGGAATCTTTATCTATATTTGAATTGCCACTTTTACCAATAACTTGACCTTGTGTTACTTGGTCGTTTTCTTTTACTGATACTTCACCTAAACTTTGATATATACTAACTATATTGTTTTCATGTTTAATTTCTATTACATTTCCTAAAATTTCATCTTGATGTACAGATGTTACTGTGCCACTTAGAATTGCTACTACATCAAATGTATCTTTTCCTTTGTAAGTTATTCCTGTGCTTGGTATATATGTTCCTTCATAATATATTATTGAATTTTTTTGTTCGTTTTCATCGCTAGCATAATCATAATATTTTTTTGTTATTGAAACACTTTCATCAATATAAGGATTAGCTATTTGTTCTATATTATTATTTGTTGTTGTATCGCTAACAACTGGAACTGTGTCTTCAAATATAGTTTTATTTACATATTCTGTAGTGTCTGGTTTTTTGTATAAAGACTTTTGTATTAAAAATATACTTGAAATTATTAATATAAATCCTATTGCATAAATAGTATATACCACTGGTTTTTTTAATCTTCTATATGTCATATTATCACCTCATTTAAGAGTTTTGACAATATTTAATATTTTATACAATTTTTTAAATTTTTTTTATTTTAGTTCCTTGGTAATAATGATATAAAATTTGATCATATGTATATCCTGCTCTTGACATTCCTTCTGCTCCATACTGACTCATTCCAACTCCATGACCATATCCTCTAGCAACCACTTTTATTGAATTATTATTTTGGGTTATAGTATAATAATTTGATTTTAGTCCCAATTTATTACATAACTCCCAGCCTGTAAATGTTTTATCATTTATTTTAATTTTTTTTATTCTACCTGTATTTGTTTTTGAAATTATTTCTACTGTTACCTTATCTTTATATTCTAATCCTAATAAATCATAAAATTTTTTTAAAGTGAAATAATATTCTTTATCATAAAGTGGAGATACAGAATCCCATGTAGAACTAACACTTCTTAAATAAGGAATTTCATTTGGAAATATATCTTCACTATTTTCGGTTACTCCAATACTTGTAGAAAAAAACAAGGCATCTATTATTTTTCCATTATATACTAAATATTCAGAATTTGTTTCTATCACTGCTTGTTTTACTTTATTTGAAAGTTCAGTATATCTATTTCCCCAATTTTGTTTTTGTTGGGTTTCATCTAAATATACCTGATTTTGTACTGTATCTATTACATCATATTCATTTTTTTTATTTGTTGAAAGTCGTTTCATTACATAAGTACGAGCAGCTACTGCTTGAGCTTTTAATGCTTCCAATGAAAACTCTGCTGGCATTTCACCTGCAAGCACACCTGATACATATTCTTCTAATGGAATTTCATCTATTTTTCCAGTTGCGTTTCTTTTTACTCTTACTTTCATATTAGCGGTATAATTAAATTTTATTTCATCATCATATATAAATAATGAAATAACTATGTATGGTATTATTATTATTAACAGAATTACATATATTATTTTTTTCATATTCATCACTATTGTTTATTATAGTTTTAAATAATAGAGTTTTTTGTCAAAAAAAATCACATTTCTGTGATTTATAATATTTTTGTATTAACAAAGAAATCATAAAAGAAATTTGTTGTAGTATATGATAAGAAAATTGCTATTAAAAAATATAAAATTCTTGATTGATAATATCTATTTTTTTTAAATATACCATTAATATTTATACTATCTAATGCCCAAATAGATATTAAAAGTGAAAAAAGATAAAATATTCCTTTTATCATTTTTCCTCATAATTTGTTATCATATTAATTCTTCTTAAATGTCTTTCTTCATTTGTGAATTTTGTTTCTAAAAAAGTATCTATTATTTCTTTTAATTCATCAAATTGTTTTTCATAGCTAATGGAAATTACATTACAATTATTATCAATTTTGCAAAGTCTTGCTTCTTCAACATTGTCTACTTTTCCACATCTTATACCTTTTACCTTATTGCAGGCTATACTCATACCTATACCTGTTCTACAAATTAATATTCCTATATCTATATCCTTATTTATAATTGCTTCGCCTACTGAAAAAGCATATATAGGATAATCAGTAGATTCTTCTGTTTGACTTCCTAAATCTTTTACTGTATATTTTTTTGATTCTAAATATTCTTTTAATTTTAATTTTAATTTATACCCTCTATGATCGTTTCCTATTCCTATTACCATATTTTCTCCTATCTAAATAATGTCCATGGGCTTATTACTGTTCCACCCTTATATGGCATTCCATACCATACACTAAAATGTAAATGAGGACCTGTCGAGTCACCAGTACTACCAACATAAGCAATCACTTGTCCAGCAGAAACTATCTGTCCAACAGATAAATTAGATGCATATCTACTTAAATGTAAATATCTCGTATAATATCCATTATTATGATTAATAGTAACATAAATTCCTTCAGAGGAATTACGTGACATTTCAACAACTACACCATTATTTGAGGCAAATACCTTTGAACCATATCCAGTACCAGCAATATCTAATCCATTATGAAAATGTCTATTGTGATATATTGGATGTATTCTCCAACCATAAGGACATGAAATTGTCCAACCACTTTCAGTAGGCCATACCCAACTGCTAGTATTACCAACACTTGGTATTACTTTTGTTCCCATCGCTACTACTTTATCTTCGGCCGGTTTTATTTCTTCTTTAGAGACAGGATTTATATATACAATTTCTCCATTTACTATTTTTTCATCTTGTGTAACTCTTGTTATACCTTTTTTACCTTCTTGAGTAACTTTACTATATCCTACGACAAGAGATGAATCATATTTTTCTATTGTTTTATACATAGTTTCCGTATCTGCTACATTTCTTCTTTCAACAGTAACATTTAATTTAGGTTCAGTTACTCCAATGGTCACTTCTTCTCCAACCGATAAAATATTTGTTACCTGTTTATATTTAGTATTTGACATTAGGAATTCTTCTACACTTATTTTATTGTCACTTGAAATGCTTTCTATTGTATCGCCAGCTTTTACTGTATAGATTTTATTTTTACTTAAATCACCAAACAACAAATAATTACTAAGATTTTTTGAATCTAAATATATTGTTTCTGTAGAATTGATTAAAGTTTTTTTTATAGTTATATCATTGTCTACATAAATATTATTAATATATTGACCTGTACTTGTAATATCATCTTGATTTTTAGAAATATAATCTTCATAATTTTTCGTTCCAACATATGCTTTTATTACATTTTCAACTGAATTATCAAATATTTTTTCATCTAAAACATATATTTTATAAGATTGCTCATGAGAATTAATTGTTACTTGATAACCTTCAACAGTAAAATTGCTTTTTTGACGAATTATATTATATATTGTTTCTATGCTATCATAATCGTTATCATAACTTATTTTTTTCTTTATCTCCAATCCATTTGGCAAATAAACGCTACTTACTTTATATAAATCTTTTATTTCTTGTTGTTCTTTATTTATATATTTTTCCAATTCTTTTACTTCTTTTATTTTTCCTATTAATTCACCATTTAAATAAACTAAATAACCAACACCTGGTTGTGATTGTCTTGCATATGTTATATTAAATATAATTAAAATTGCTGATATTAATAAAATTGAAAATATTGTTATTATTTTTTTCATACTAATTATCCTTTTCATATTATTATTATAACACACTAAAAACTTTTTTAGCAAATAAAAAGTGTCATATCAAAGCAAATGAAAAAGACTTATTTAATAATAAATAAGTCAAAGAGTTTATTGATATATACCAGTTGTTTCACCATTTATAGCTGGATAAATAACACCAATTTTATTATCTTTTGTCAAATAAAAATATGTTTCTTTTATACAATTATTTATATCTGATCTACATATGAAACTAGTATAATCTTCATTTTCCATACTTGAAAAATATTCACTTAAAGTTTCATCATTACTTACCACTTTTTTTAAAACTTCTTCTTTTGACAATCCTTTAAGAATATCATCTGTTGTGTACAATTTACCTGTTGTTTTAGAAATTGTATAAGTCTCAACTGTATCAGTATAACCACTACCACAGAAGTTTTCAACATCTTCTTTTATTATTAATGATATAAATTCTTCGTTTTCTTCTATGTCATAGCTTAGAAAAAGTAATTTATTAGTTGATACATTATTGTCAAAAGTTATGTAACATATATCTTTGTCATATGATGATTTAGTGTAATTTTCAACTACTTTGTTATATAATCTATTTATTTCTTCGTTTACTTTCTTTGCATCTTCACTATTAATATTTACAACTAATTTATTCAATTCTATATTTTTATCGGAATTAAATGGTGGATAATCATATGAAATCCAATTTTCTACAACTCCTTTATCATTTTGCTCTGTAGGAATTTTTATATCTAAAACTGTTTTTTCATAATAAACATATTCTTTACTTTCATCTACTTTAATACTTTTATTTACCTCATCGGCTTTTGTTTGTTTAAAATTTCTGCATATCACAAAAGATATAAAAATTACTAATACTAAAAGCAATAATGAAATTAATATAATTTTTAATGTGTTATTTTTATTATTCGTAGCTATATTCATTTTTCTCATCCTCTCTTTTATAAGGTATCACATTTTCAAATTTTTATCAATGTGTTTTACAAAATAAATTATCCATATTAATGTTTAAATTTTTTAATCAAAGATTTCAATGTATTAACACCAAATACATTGTTAATTAAGCCTAACTTGAAAGCAAAAAAGATATATATTGGAGCACCTATTAGTGCATAAATTATTATGTAGTAAATTGAAATCAATCTTGATGTAGAATTTAAGGGAATAATAATTTTTATCACATATAAAACCAAAAGCATTATACTAGCACAAACAACACTTTTTAAAAGTGATATTAATATTGGTTTAAAACTGAAATTATATTTTCTTTTGATAAACAATAATACTATAATAAAAGTTAACCCTTCGACAATAAAATTTGTTACTACAGATCCATAATATCCCTCAACACCTATATTTTTTAATATAATCATCATTGGAGAATTTAAAAGCAATTTTGCTAAAAAACTCAAAAGCAGTGATATTAAAGATAATTTGGTATTATTAATTGTTTGTGAAATATTTATAATTGTTGTGTATAAACCATAAACAATTATCTGTATTATTATTATCTTGAATATATCAATACATAATTTATCATAACCATAAAAAACTGTCCATACTGGTTTTGCTAAAAAACTTATTCCTAAAGACATTGGTATAGTTAGGAAAAAAAGAAGAGAGAATGATTCATTAATATTCTTATTTACACCTTTAAAATCCTTTTTAGCGAATGATGATGATAAATTTGGTACTAAACTCGTTGTTAACCCCAAAGAAATAGACATAACAATCATATTTAGCTTAGCTCCCCAGGTTGCAACTACACCATATGCAGTTTCTGCCACTGGGGCTGTATATCCTATACTTACAAGTGTTTTTACCACCGTTATCGAATCAACTATACCATATAAAGATTGAACAAAATCAATTATAACAAATGGTATAGCATACATTAAAATTTTTTTTAATATATCCTTTTTTGTCATTACAATAGAAGAATTATCTCTTGTTATAAAAAGTTTTTTATTCCTTTTTATTTGAACTTTTAAGTATATGTATGAACACAATGCCGCTATTGTGGCCGAAAATATAGCTACATATACTGCAACTTCTTTTGGTAAGTGCAATATATTTACCACCACATAACTACCAACAACTATTATAATGACCCTAACAAATTGCTCAATAATATTTGAAATACTTGGAGCAGTCATTATTTTATGTCCCTCTAAATATCCCCTTAAAATACTTTGTTGCGGTACAACAAGAAGTGCGACTGATATAACTCTAATTGCAATTGTTACTTCATTTATTGTGTTTCCACCCTGCATATTACCTATAAACATATAAGCAATATTTTCTGCAAAAATAAATATCAATATAAATGACACTAATCCTATTAAAATAATTATATGTGATGCCATTTTATATATTCTTTCCTTTATTGAATATTCTTGTAAAGCATTATATTCACTTATTAATCTTGATACTGCAACAGGAATTCCACATGTTGACAAACTTAAAAATATTGAATAAATAGAATATGCATAGCTATACAAAGCACCACCTTTAGAACCAATTATACTGTAAAAAGGAATTACATATATCAAACCAAGTATCTTACAAATTATTATTGAAACTGTAGCTATCATTGCTCCTTGTATAAAATTACTTTTTTTCACTAATTCACCTCTTAATACTTGGTTGTTCTATTGGACCAGTAACTACCATTGGCTGGAAAATTTACCATTGTATATGGATCAAATGTCTTAGACATAAAAGTACTCCAAGATGTGTAGTCACTCAAATACAAACCATATGCCATCATAAAATGTAAATGTCTTCCTGTACTACATTTATCCCAAGTTTCAACAGATGGATTACCACCCGTAATTGCTATTCGTGTATCCTTGGTTACAACGTCACCAACAGAAACATCTATAGTTCTTAAATGCATATATCCACTTGTATATGTAACACCATTTACCTTATGATGAATGAATATCATATTACCACCACAACTTGATTTTCTAACTATACCAGCCACTACCCCGGCAGCCGTAGAATATACTTCTGTAGAACCAACTAAGTCTGTTCCACTATGAAGTGTATATACTTTTCTAGTAGGATGAAATCTCCAACCATATTTACTACTCCTAGATCCAGAAATTAAAGGTCTCCAAAATTTGGTATCTGCTGGTAATTGTCCTCTTGTACATACATTCAAATCATCTGAATCTTTACAACCATATTGATTTTCATACATAGAAATTGCTTCTCTTTGATTTTTTATTTCTTCTTCTATTGATATATTCAAATCTAAAATATCATCATACTTTGACTTAAGTTTATCTAATGATTGTTTAAGTTGTTCTTGTTTTGAAGATAATTCAGTTATTTTCTTTGATAAATCTTCTTGTTTTTTCTTATTTGTTACAATTAAATTATTATATTGATCAATCAAATCATTGTTGTATTGTAGCAATTGTTCACTTATAGCTAATCTATAAATAAAATCTGTAAATGTTTTAGCACCCATTGCATAATCTAAATACATAGTTGTAGAATCCGAAAATTGATAAAAACTTATTATATCTTTAATTTGTTTCTTTTTTGTTTGAATATCCAAATTTAATTGTTCTATTTCTTGTGTTAATGTAGAAATTTCATTTTGACTAGTTGTAATTTCTTCAGATGTTTTAGATATATTAGCCTGTGTAGAATCGATTTCACTCTGTGTTAAATTTTTGTTGTTTTGAGCCTCATTATAATCATTTAAAGTATTTTGAAGTTCTTTTTTTAAATCTCCTAAAGTTTTTGCGTAAGTCACATCCGGTATTACTATAGTTGATATTACTAATACTAAAACTAAGTTTATACTAAAAATTTTTCTTATTTTATTTTTCATTACATCATCTACTTTCAATATTTTAATTATATCACACTGGAGTTGATTTTAAAAGTTTTTTTGATGTATAATATTTTAGGTGATTTTATGTATAGAGACACATATCTTGAAATTAATCTGGATAAAATAAGTAAAAATGTTAGAAATCTTATTGATAAATATAATCAGTATAATTACTATTTTGGAGTTATAAAAGGCAATGCATACGGACATGGGTATTATATAGTAAATACTTTAATAGAAAACGGAATTAATTATATTGCAGTTTCTAATCTTGAAGAAGCTATTAATGTTAGAAAATTAAATAAACAAATTCCAATATTATGTTTAGAGCCCATAGATATAAAATGGATTAATAAATGTATGGAACAAAATATTACAATTACCATTTCAAATTTGCAATATGTTAAACAATTATGTGATTTGAAATTAAAAAACTTAAAGGTTCATATTAAAATCGACTCTGGTATGAATAGGCTTGGATTTAATAATAATAAAGATCTAATAAAAGCAATTAATTTATTAAAACGTTATAATTTTATATTAGAAGGAATATATACACATATGGCATCATTAGGAATTAGCGATCCATATAGAAAAATTCAACTAAACAATTTTGATAAGATAGTAAAAAATGTTGATTTAACACAATTTAAAATAATTCATATTGATAGAAGTTTAACTTGCATGTGCAACAAAAAAATAAAATATGCAAACGGAGTTAGATTTGGAATTTCCATTTATGGATATAATCAAATTCCAAAATTGGATAATTCTTTTAAAGGAAAACTAAGAAATTTCAAGTCAATACTAAGACAAAAAAAATATCACATAGAAAAATATAATTTTGATAGAAATATTGAATTATATCCAGCGCTTAGTTTATATAGTAAAATTATAGAAATTAAAACTGTACATAACGGAGAATTTATTGGATACCTTGGATATGAACATACTGGAAAAGATATTCAAGTTGCAACTGTATGTATTGGATATGCCGATGGAATTGATTTGAATGCCCATGGTGGTTATGTTTTTATAAATAAACAAGCGTGTAAAATTATTGGAACCGTTAATATGGGAATGATTTCAATCATAGTTAATAAAAATGTAAAAATCGGTGATAAAGTTGAAATAATTGGAGATAATGCAAATATAAGAAATTTAAGTAATCACTGCAAAACAACAATTTACAAGACAATGACATGCATTTCACCTTTATTACCAAGGGTATATATAAAAAATAATAAAATAATCAATACTAATGAATAAAATTGGAGAATTTTTACTTCAACTTTTTCTTATACAATTTACACAATTAAATAAAACTGATATAATTGTATAAGGTGATAATATGAAATTTAATGTTGTAATTTTAGGCTCTGATATAAATGCTTATTACATGGCAAGATGCTGTTATGAACAATATAAAATAAAACCATTTTTAATAGCTAAAAAATATATGCATTTTACTGGAACAAGTAAAATACTTAATATTTTCTATGAACCAAATTTATGGGATACAAAAACATTTGTCGATACATTGGTTAAATTTGGAAAAGAACATAACTCAACAAAAATAGTTTTAATTCCTAGTAATGATTTTTATGTAAGACTAATAGTTGAAAATAAAGATATATTAAAAAAATATTATTGTTTCTACTCTATTAATATTGAATTATTAAATAATCTATTGATTAAAGATAATTTTTATACTAGTTTTAAAGATTCTGAATTGGATTTTCCAGAAACCTATGTATACAAATGTAATAGTAAACAAAACATTTCAGATAAACAATTAGAAAAATTTAAATATCCTTTAATTATTAAACCTGGAAATGGAGTAAGTTATTATAAACATCATTTTGATGGTCAAGCAAAGGTTTATAAAATTACAAACAAAAACCAATTATTTAAAGTTATCAATGATATAGAAGTTTCTGGTTATGATGATAACCTAATTATTCAGGAATTTATACCAGGCGATGATACAAAGTTATTTGATGCTATCTTCTTTTGTAATAAAAAACATCAAGTTGAATTATCAACTTTTGCCCAAATAGGATTGCAAGAACATACAAAAACTGGAATTGGAAATTGTACTGTACTTGTAAATGGTTTTTCCGAATTCAATGGTATTGAAGAACAAGTTGAAAAGATGAAAAAATTCCTAGAAGAAAACAAGTATGAAGGCTTTGCCGAGTTTGATATGAAATATGATGCAAGAGATGGAAAATATAAGGTATTTGAAATAAATCCAAGACAAGCAAGAAGTAGTTATTATTTAACAGCTTGTGGTTATAATTTAGTAAAATATATGGTAGATGATTTAATTTATAAAAAGCAAAAAAAATATATTCATATCAATAAAAAATGTGTTTTATCCTTTGTGCCTAAAGCAGTAATAAAAAAATATATTGACAATAAAACTTTAAAAAATGAAATAAATCAAATATTAAAAACATCAAAAGTTATTGATCCATTAAATTATAAATATGATAATTCTTTTAAAAGAAAAATATGGTTGTTTGTGAGAAAATTTAATTATATAAAAAAATATAAAAATAATAAATGGTAAGCTGTTAAATAAAACAGCTTTTTTTATTATGAAAAAAACAGCTTAAGCTGTTCTTCCAAATTTACGATTAAATTTTTCTACTGCTCCTGTTTTCTTAGTAGTAGTACCTTGTCCACCGTTAAAGAATGGATGGCATTTATTACATACTTCTAGGTGTAGTTCTTTTTTATTTGATTTTACTGTAAAAGTATTACCACATGCACATGTAACTTTAGTATCTACATATTCAGGATGTATTCCTTTTTTCATATATATCTCCTTCCGCCATGACAACCAATATGTCATAGAAATTTACTAAAATAGTATAACAATAAATTTATTAAAAAGCAACTATTTTTTAATCTTTTGATTTTCCAAATAGTGAAATTAATCTATAAAATAGGTTTATAAAATCTAAATATAATTGAAAAGCACAAAAGATTGATAGATTTTCTTGATCAGGAATTACATTTTGTAAATATTTTACTTTTTGCATGTCATATGCAATATAACCTAGGAAAATTATGATACCTGCATAACATAATATTAAATCTATTGTTTCTGAACCTATGAACAAATTAATTAAGGTTACTAGTACAAGCGCTATTAAACCCATTAATAAAACTGTACTTATTTTTGACAAATCTAATTTTGTTACCTTTCCAATAAATGCAAATATTCCAAATAACAATGATGTTACTGCAAATACATATATAATTGATGTTATTTCATATACCACGAATACAAATGATAAAGATAATCCTGTTGTAAATGAATAAACAAAGTAAAGTATTTTAGCTGTCATTGGTTGCATCTTTGTTATTCTAGCGGATAAGAAAATAGCAATAAATACTTCTATAATAAGTATACCAATAACATATCCGGGTTTTATTAAATTAAATAGCATATTTACATTTGTTGATACAAAATAACCTGTCAAAAATGATACTAATAAACCTAAAAATAACCATAAATAAATTTTTGAATATAATTTATTTTCCATCTTATACCTCCTTTTGTTATTATATCATATATTTTAATATATATATATAATATTATATTTATTACATAATTTTTCTACCCTAGAGTTTACATAATCATCTATGTTTGAATCCGTTTCTATTTTTATAAATTCTATTTTTTCCTTACTATACGTTCTTAATAATTTAAACAATTCATCTAAATCTATTATTATGCTATCAATATCATCATATAAATAAATTTCTGATTCATTAATTATTGATTTTAAATCATTATACCCTACATTAACTGTTATATAATCTGCTTTTATAATATAATTTAAAATTGTTTTATTATCTATTTCTTTTTTAAATTTTATATCATTTATTATATCTGTTATCCTATAGTTTTTATTTACATACTTTGTATTAAAGTTAAGTAATTTGTTGTTCTTTTCTAAATTACTTTTTTTATCATTTATATAATCTAAGTTTGAATCAATTCCTAATACAAGGTATGATTTTTTTGTTACCTTTGTACCTGAATATATTAATATTACTATTAAAATAATTGATAATAAGAAGAAACATTTTTTCATTTTTCACCTCAAAAAAAGTAGATAAATCTACTTTAATTATATTTTATTTAATACTCTTCTATTCTTAATTTTGCACCTACATTGTTTAATTTTCCAACTATATTATCATATCCTCTTAATATATGTTCAACTTCTTTAACTACAGTTGTCCCCTCAGCTATTAAACCCGCTAATATTAAACATGCTCCTGCTCTTAAGTCTGTTGCTATTACTTCTTTTCCAATTAATTTTGTTGGACCGTTAATTTTTAATTTATTACAATCTATTTTTATATCTGCTCCCATATTATTTAAATATTCTACATTTAAAAATCTATTTTCGTATATTGTTTCTTCTACTATAGATGTACCACTAGCTTGTGTAAACAATGCAGTTATTGGTTGTTGTAAATCTGTTGGGAATCCTGGGTAACCTAGTGTTTTAATTGATGAAGAACATAAATTTGGTGTTGATGATACCACTACTGAATCTGAATTAATTTCTAGCTTTACATTCATTTCTTGTAATTTAGAAGTTAACGATTCTATATGGCTTGGTATTACATTATCAATTTTTAAGTTATCCCCAATCAAAGCACCTGCTATTATATAGGTTCCCGCTTCTATCCTATCTGGTATTACTTCTGTAAATGCTTTTCCCAGTTTTTCTACACCTGTTATAGTTATTGTACTAGTACCGGCACCAATTATTCTAGCTCCCATATTATTTAAAAATGTAGCAATATTTACTATTTCTGGTTCCTTAGCTGCATTTTCTATTGTTGTTATACCTTTCGCTTTTACTGCTGCAAACATAATATTTATAGTTGCACCTACCGATGCTATATCCAAATAAATCCTATTTCCTATTAATTTTTTTGCTTCTATAGTAAATTTATTTTTTGTTTCAGTAATTTTTGCTCCTAAAGCTTCAAATCCTTTTAAATGTAAATTAATGGGTCTTGCTCCTATAGAACAACCACCAGGAAAATATATTTCTACTTTTTTATATTTTCCTAATAAAGCACCCATAAAATAATAAGAAGCTCTTAATTTTTTTGCTTTTTCTTCCGGTATTTCTTTATTTACTATAGTTGATGAATCAATTGTAACTAATTCATCTTGACGTGTTACTTTTGCACCTAAATATTCTAATATTTCACTTAATGCATCTATATCCGAGATACTTGGAACATTATCTATTTTTACTTCTTCATCACACAAAATGGCAGCTGGAAGAAGCGCTACGGCACTGTTTTTTGCACCACATATTCTTATTGTACCTTTTAATCTATGTTGACCTTCTATTATTATTTGTTTCATAATATCCTCCACTACTATATTAATATGTTTTTTTCTTACTATGGTGTTTATTGCCTTATTAATTAATTTAAAAATAGTATTTACCACCATTATAATTATAATTTGTTTTAATATATTTATCAAGTAATTTATTTTTTTTAGTGTAAATAAAAACTATATTATTTTAAATAAATATAGTAACGCAAAGATAATTATAATTATTCCACCTATTAATGTAGATATTTTTCCTATTTTTTCATTAATGTATTTTCCTGTTTTTAACCCTACATATGTAAATAAAAAACTTATTATAGAAAATATACTTGATGCTAATATATTTTTATTTGTTATTGCATTTAAACCTATACCAACTGAAAAACTATCTATACTAACTGCAAATCCAAATAGTATCATTTGTGATATTTTTAATGGAAATGTTTCTTTTTCTTCTTTAAATAACTCTATTATCATTTGTATTCCTATTATCGTGAATATAAGAGCAATAATTATATTTGGCTCAATTTTAATTATTTTTAATATTAAAATTCCAAATAAATTTCCTATTTGTGGCATTATAAAATGATATATTCCAACTATACAAGATAGTAAAATTATATTTTTTTTATCTAATCCTATTGTTCCATAAGCAAGGGAAAGTGAAAAAGCATCCATACTTAATGTTACTGCAATTATTACTAATAATATTATTTCCATAATAAAAGCCTCCTATAAAATTATATTTATATAGGAAACTTTTATACTTATTATAAATATTTATCTATTATTTCTTTTATTAATGATTTATATTCTACAGTATCGCTTTCTTCTGCTTCTAAAACACATAGTGGAGGAAATAAAACACACCACCAATTATTTCCTTTTCCTTCTCCTATAGTAACAAGAAGTGATTCATAATAACCTTCTTTGTAAATGATTCCTTTGAAATCCTTTTGTGGAAAGTAATTTAGCCCTAAATTAATATTATAGTTTTTATGATAATTGTTTTTATTAAATATTTCATTTATGTTATTTTCTAATGCATTCATATTATCTTTTAGTTTTAGTTTTGTTGTTTGAACATTATCTTTAGTGGTAATTAATGTGTTAATTTCTTTTTGAAGTGACTTAGCTACTTCTTTTTTTATTGTTTGGTCATATTCGTCATTGCTATTGGCTACCACTCTTAATCTAATTGATTCTTCTGGTATTTTTACTTTTTCTTCAAAAATATTTCCTATTATATAAAACGATAATATTATTAATATAAATGTAATAAATGGTTTCAAAAAAATCATCCTTTCTATTTAATAGTGGACGATTATAATTTTTTTATTCATTATTTATGATAAGTTTCGTTATTTAATATTTTATATGCTCTATATACTTGTTCAAGTAATATTACTCTAAATAATTGATGTGGGAAAGTCATATCTGAAAAAGATATTTTATAGTTTGATATTTTTTTAATTTCGTCATGTAATCCTGATGAACCACCTATTATAAATGTAATATTTGGATTTATTATTTGTGTTTTGTCTATAAATTGTGAAAACATTTCTGAAGTCATTTTTTTACCTTCTATTTCTAAAGTTACAATGTAATCTTTTAAATTTAAAACTTTTAATATGTTTTCTTTTTCTTTAATTAATGAATTATTTTGTTCATCAGGAACCTCAATTATTTCAATTTTTGTATATTTTGTTAATCTTTTTTTATATTCATTTATTGCTTCTACATAAAATTTTTCTTTTATTTTTCCAACACATATTATTTTTATCATACTTCTATTAACTCCGTTTTTTCATTCTGATGCGCAATTATTATTTCACAATTATCAATATTTTGTTCTTTCAATGTTTCATATGCTAAAGATGGTGTGTTATTTTCTTCACTTAGATGGGCTAGTACTATATGCTTTGTTTTTTCTCCAGCTAATTGTTTTAGATATCTGGACGAATCTTTATTTGATAAGTGTCCTTTATCTCCTAGTATTCTTTGTTTGATGTGATATGGATATTTTGGATTTTCCATAAGTAAATCCACATCATGATTACTTTCAAATACATACAAATCTCTATTTTTTAATAGTTTATAATTTCTAATATTTATATATCCAGTATCTGTTACATAAACAATTGATTTAGTTTCAGATTCTATTAAATATCCATTAGAATCTGCTACATCATGCGAAGTTTTAAATGGAGTTATTTTTAAAGAGCCAATATTTATTGTATTTTCTATAAATTCATAATTTGGTAAATTAAGGTTTAATTCCTTATACATTGGTAATGTCAAATATACTTTTGTATTGTATTTTTTTGTAAATACCTTTAATGCACTTGTATGATCCGTATGGGTATGTGTTAAAAAGATTGCTTGTATTTTATCGGGTGTTGTATTTAAATCTTTTAAATTTTTTTCAATATATAATGATGTTGTACCTAGATCTATCAATATCTGAGTTGAATCATCTTTTACATAGCAACAGTTTCCTTTTGAACCACTTGATAAAACTGATACTTCCATTTTAATCTTCCTTTAACATATTTACGAATGTAGAAGTATTTCTTTTAAATATTAAATCAACAGTTGTTGTTGGTCCATTACGATGTTTTGCAATTATAAATTCACTTTTGCTTGTATTTTCATCTATTGATGTTTCTTTTGTATAGTAATCATCTCTATATAAGAAAGCAACTATATCTGCGTCTTGTTCTATTGATCCAGATTCTCTTAGATCACTAAGTAATGGTCTTTTATCTTCTCTACCTTCTACTGTACGTGAAAGTTGAGCTAAAGCTATTACTGGTATTTTTAATTCCATGGCAAGGGTTTTTAATGATCTAGAAATTTCTGAAACTTCTTGTTGTCTATTTCCAGCATATCTTGCAGAACCACTAATTAATTGTAAGTAATCTATTATTACAATACCTAACCCCTTTTCTGAAGAAGCTAAACGTCTACATTTAGCCCTTATTTCTCCAATTGTCATACCTGGAGTATCATCTATAAAAATTTTGGTTTCTGCTAGTTTACTTATAGCTTCGTTTAGTTTTTTCCAATCTTCATTTTCCAAATGTCCTGTTCTAAATTTTTTACCTTCTATTTGACCTATTGATGAAAGCATTCTGTTTATTAATTGTTCTGCACCCATTTCCATATTAAATAATGCAACTGTCTTTCCTGATTGAATAGCTATATTACTTGCAAGATTTAAGGCAAATGCAGTTTTTCCCATTGCTGGACGAGCAGCTATTATTATTAGTTCATTTTCATGAAACCCTGATGTAATTTTATCTAAATCATAAAAACCTGTTGCTAACCCAGTTATTTCACCTTTTGTTTGAGCTAGTTTTTCCAAATCATTTTGTGCTTTATATAGAACTTCTTGAATTGACTTAAATTCTGTCCCTTTTTTAGATTTTACTACATTAAGTATCTTTTTTTCGGCATTATCAAGTATTTCTGAAATATCATTTTGTGAATTATATCCCTCTGTTGCAATTTCTGCTGATGTATCGATTAGTCTTCTACGAATTGCTTTTTCCTCTACAATTTTTATATATTCATCTATATTTACAGCTGATGGAACTGTATTAATTATGTCAGTTATATATTCAACTCCACCTACTTGTGACAAAATATTTTTATTTTCTAATTCAGATGTTACGGTAGTTGCATCTATTGGTATATTTTGTTCTGCTAATAAACTCATTACTTCAAAGATTTTTCCGTTTGCTTCTGAATAAAACAAATCTTTGTTAAGTGTTTCTACTGCTTTTTGTAATGCATACTTGGATAAAAACATTGCCCCAAGTACAGATTGCTCTGCATCTAAGTTACATGGCATCTTTTTTTCTTGCACATTAATCACTTCCTTGTTAATTCAATTTTAAGAATTGCTGTTACCTTTTTATGTAAATTTATTTCAATATTATGGAAACCTAATGAGGATATTGGTTCTTCTAAATGGATCTTTTTCTTATCTATTTTAATGCCTTTATTTGATAATTCTGTATGGATTGTTTTTGTACTAACACTTCCAAATACCTTATCTGAAGCTCCCGTTTTTACTGGTATTTTGATTTTTAATTGTTCTATTTTTTGTTTTAATTCTGTACATTCTTTTATATTTTCTTCTTCTTGTTTTTGTGCTTCTTCATTTTGTTCACTAAGAATTTTTAAACTTGTTGGCGTTGCCATTACCGCATATCCATTTTTTATTAAGAAATTTTTACCATATCCATCTGAAACAGTTTTAACTTCTCCCTTTTTTCCTTGTCCTTTTACGTCTTTTAAAAATATTACTCTCATATTACACCTCACCTAATTATTTTTAATAATTTTTCTTTTGCTTCTCTTATTGTTTTATCTTGAAATTGTGCAGCTGCTGATGTTTGAGAACCTCCTCCACCTAAAGAATTCATTATTTGTTGTACATTTATGTTACCAATTGAGCGCGCACTTATTGAAACTTTATTTTGTTCTATTTTTCCTATAACAAATGAAGCTTCTACATCTTCAAATTGTATTAATTCATCAGCTACTTCTGCTAAATCTTTTTGGTCATATATTTCATTATTCAATATACATATAATCATTTGGTCATTAACCATGTAACTTCTTTTAATAATGTTTGCTTTTTTAATATAGTTTTCTCTTGTTTCTTTTAATATTTCTGTTTTTATTTTGCAATCAGCTTTTAAATCTAATAGAATTGAGGAAGCTAAAAATGTTTTTGATGTTGTTTTCATCATATAGCCATTTGTATCTACTTCTATACCTACTAGCAATAATGTTGAAACAAGACTAGATGGTTGTATGTGCAACTGATTCATAAAGAATGTTATAATTTCAGAGGCACTTGAAGCATTATTATCTATAAGTTCATAAATAGAGTTTATTTTAAGATTCTCATCTATTACGTGATGATCAATTATTATTGTATCTAGTTCTAGTAAATCTTCGTTTTCAATTAATTTTTTATTGCAAAAATCCATTGCTATTAATAATGTATCTTTATCTATTAACTCTTTTGATTTTTGGAAATCTATTAAGTTATATATTTCTTTTGCATCTTTAAGTGCTTGAATACCTTTTTCTAATGATTTATTTATTTTGTCTAACGAAATATAAACATATGCTTCTTTTTTTAATTTTTTACAAATTTCATACATTCCTAAAGAGGATGCAAAGCTATCAAAATCAGGATTTTTATGGCCTGTGATTATTATTTTATCATATTTTTTTATTGTTTTGATTATTTTTTTTAATGCGTTATTCATGATTCACCTTCTATATTGTATTATACTATATTTTAATGATTATTAAAAGGAATAGTTTCCTATTCCTACTCATTATTTTTTATTTTATTTGCAAGTGATTTTATTCTATTAAATCTATGATGTAAACCTGATTTTGTAAGTGTTGAATTTGTTTCTATTGAAATTATTTCAGCTAATTCTTGTAATGATGATTCAGGGTATTTTATTCTATAATCAGCTGCTATTCTATCTTTTTCTGATAATAAATCAAATAATTTTTTTTCTTTTATCAAATTGATTTCATTTATTTGGTTAGTAGCTGTTTCTATTATTTTATCTACATTTGCTTGTTCACAATTATTAAGTCTGTTAGTCATATTTTTATGATCTCTATATATTCTTATATCTTCATAATAAAGAACAGCTTGGTTTGCGTTTATAATTCTTAAAAAATCTCCTATTTTTTCTGCTTCTTTTATATATACCATATATCTATTGTCACGTTTAAGATACTTACTATTTAATAAATATTGATTTAATATGTTACTTATAAATTCAGCATATTCTTTTGTTTGAACTATAAACTCTAAATGATATCTTGATTTTTTAGGATCATTAATGCTCCCACACGAAAGAAATAATCCTCTTAAATATGATCTTGTTAAGTTATCATCATCTATTATATATTCTTCAGGTATGTTATTTTTATTAAGACCAACAGTATTTAAGAATAATGATATATCATATTTTAATTCAATTATATATATATATGATTTATTATAATTATATCCTTTTCTAACGGTAATTTTAGGAATCATTTTGTATATATTTTTTTCTAAATTATATATTCTTCTAGCTACACTGGCATTTTCTGTTGAAATTTTTATTGTATCTAAAATTTGAGATGAATTACTTACTATAGCTGATAGTTCAGATATTTGTTCAATTTGATTGGCTTCATTTATTTCTTTTTTACTTATTTCGTTTTTTACGTTACTTGTAAATGACATATACCTATAATAAGAATGTAAATATATTTAAAGCCACCTTTATTACATCATGTCTTAACATATCGTCTTCTATTTTAATCAAGTTATCAGATATAATTTGAACTCCTAATTTTTCCACTTCTTTTTTATCGAATATAACAGGATCTTTTTGCTCTAAAGTTTGATATTTTTCTGCTATATCAACGTCTATATGTCCATCGTTTACTATAACAACATCTACTTTTCGTTTTCCTAAATATTCATTCAATACTTTTATGTGATCACTTACTGTAAAATCATCTGTTTCACCAGGCTGAGTAACTATATTACATACATACATTATTTTTGCATTTGATAAATCCATAGCTTCTTTTACTTCTGGTGATATTAAGTTTGGTATTATACTTGTATATAAACTTCCCATACTTAAAATAATAAGGTCTGCTGTTTTGATTGATTCGATTGCTTCTGGTGTTATCTGTGGATTTTCTTTATAATAAACTTTTTTTATTTTTTTACCAGTTTCAGTAATAAAATGCTCTCCTTCTACTATTGTACCATCAGTCATTTCAGCTACAAGTGTTAAATCACCTTTCTCTGTTAATGGTAATACCTTCCCTTTTAAATTTAAAACTTTACCTAAAGCTTCTATTCCATCTGACATAGATCCTGTAATATTAGCCATAGACTGTAATAAAAAATTGCCTACAGCATGCCCGTTTAAATATCCATCTGTCTGAAATCTGTAATTAAACATTTTTTCAAATAAAGGTTCTGTTTCTGAAAGTGATATTAAAACTCTTCTTATATCACCTACCGCTGGTGTATTAAATTCTTTTCTTAATCCACCTGTGCTTCCACCATCGTCACAAACAGATACTATAGCAGTTAAATCTATTGGAAATTGTTTTAATCCTCTTAATAAAGTGGACATTCCATTTCCACCACCTAATACAACTACTTTCTTATTCATTCGAACCACCCTTAACAATTATACTATACATTTGATTTTAAAACAATTAAAAAAGACATTATAGTCCTTTAATATATTTTATGACATTAATTGCTGAGGTTGCTCCTTCACTTGCTGCCGTTACCAATTGGTATATATCTTTTTTTATTATATCACCACATGCATATATACCCTTTATACTTGTTTCCATTTTATCATTAACAATGATGTAATTGTCTTGTGTTTTTAGTCCTAATTTCGATAAGAAATACGATGTTGGAATTAATCCAATATATATAAACAAGGCACTTGCTTTTAATATTTCACCTGTGTCTAATTTTATTCCAGTTAAAATTCCATTTGATTCTATTAATTCTTGTATTGTTGAATTATATTTTATATTTATATTTTGTTTTTTATTTACTTCATCTATTAAAATTTGATCTGCTATAAATTTATCTTTTCTATGAACAATTGTTACAGTTTTAACTATATCACTTAAAAGTAGACTTTCTTCTAATGCGCTATTGCCTCCACCTTGTACTATAACATCCTTATTTTTATAAAAATATCCATCACATGATGCACAATAACTAACACCATGTCCTACTAATTTATCCAAATTTTTTAAATCTGGTTTTCTTGGTTCACGACCTGTTGCAATAATTATGGTTGATGTCTTATATTCACAATTATTCGTTTTAACTATTTTATATTTTTCTTGATTTTCTATATCAACTACATTACCATATGTTATTTCTATACCTAATTTTTTTAATTGCTCCAACATTTTTGATACTAGGGTTGGTCCATCACCTAAATATCCTGGATAATTATCTATTCTACTTGTTTTATTTATTTGACCACCTGGCATGTTACTTTCAATGAGTAGTATTTTTTTATTTGAACGTTTTAAGTATATTGCTGATGTTATTCCGGCAATTCCAGCCCCTATTATTATTGAATCATACATTTTATCATTCCTCACAATATTTTTTATTTTTTCTTGATACGAATATTATTATTATTCCTATAATTATCAAAATTATTGATATTATTTGTGCTTGTTTCAATATTCCAAATAGCATTAAACTATCTTGTCTTAAAGACTCAATAAAAAATCTTCCGACACTATACCATATAAAGTAAGTTCCAGTTAATTGTCCTGTTTTTAATTTATTTGTATGTTTTAATATTATTAAAAATATAAAGCCTAATATATTCCACAATGATTCATATAAAAATGTTGGATGGTAATAAACACCATTTATATTCATTCCATTAATTATAAACTGTGGAATATGTAATTGTTTAAGATTATCCAATGTTGTAAATGGTCCATATGCCTCTCCATTGAAAAAATTTCCCCATCGTCCAATTGCTTGAGCTATGATGACACCTACAACAATCATATCAGTCATTTCTAATATTGAAATTTTATGTTTTTTTGTCATAATAATTATTGTTATTAATCCAGCTATTATACCACCATGAATAGCAAGTCCACCTTCCCAAACCTTAAATATATCTAATGGATTATTAATATATTGTTTATATTCAAATATTACATAGTATAATCTAGCACCAATTAATCCAAATATTATTGTATAGAAAAATAGGTCTTCTATAAATTTTTTAGGAATATTTTTTTTATTTGCTTCCCTTAAAACTATCATACAAGCAGTAAGTATACCTATTAGAATAAATATTGAATACCAATATATTGATATATTTCCGATTTTTAAAAATATTGGATTCATTTTAATTTTCCTTTCTAAATAACCAATCTATTATTTGTGTTAATATAAACTTCATTATAGAAATAAATACTGCTATTAAAAAAACTACTAAAATATTTCCAGGCAAGTTAAAATGATTCCCCATTACAAATGCTACAAAATATAGTATTATTACATTTATACATGGATAAAATAATCCAAGTGTTAAACCAGTTATTGGAAGTGTTAACCAAAAAAGAAGTGGTTTTACTGTTTTATTTAATAAATATATTAAAACTGAAGCAAGTAAACACCAAACACCAAAACAGCTATTATCTATATAAATGCTTTTTTTAAAGATTATACAAGCACACATTAAGATAAATGAATAGCCAATAATTTGTAAAACCCACTTCATAATTTTTTTAATATTTATACGTTTACGTTTCATAATTCATCTCCATTTTAATTATAACATGTATTTTATGAAATATATTCTAATTATTGCTTTTTAATTCAAATAAAGCATCTCTAAGTTCTGTTGCTCTTTCAAAGTCTAATTCTGACGCAGCCTTTTTCATTTCTTCTTCTAATTTTATCATTAATTTTTTTTCTTCTGCTTTTGTAAGTTTTTTTGTTTTAGCATTATCTGTTTTAACATTTGAAACTACATCTCTTATTTCTTTTATTATTGTTTTAGGTATTATATTGTGTTCCTCATTGTATTTTATTTGAATTTCTCGTCTTCTTGCTGTTTCTTTGATTGCTATATCCATTGCTTCACTTATTGTATCTGCATACATTATAACATGTCCTTCACTGTTTCTTGCAGCTCTTCCTATTGTTTGAATTAAACTTCTTGAACTTCTTAAAAATCCTTGTTTATCTGCATCTAATATTGTAATTAAAGAAACTTCTGGTATATCTAATCCTTCACGTAATAAGTTTATTCCCACAAGTACATCATATGTGCCAATTCTTAAATCTCTTATTATTTTAAGTCTATCAAGTGTTTTAATTTCACTGTGTAAGTATGCCACTTTTATGTTTAATTTCTTTAAATAATTTGTTAATTCTTCTGCCATTTTTATTGTTAATGTTGTTATAAGTGTTCTTTCATTTTTTTCTATTCTTTTATATATTTGTTCTACAATATCATCTATTTGATTTTTTGTTGGTTTTACTTCTATTGTAGGATCTAATAATCCAGTTGGTCTTATAATTTGTTCTATTATTCTATTATTTGATTTTTCTATTTCATAATCATTTGGAGTTGCAGATACATATATAACTTTATCTATTTTTGCTTCAAATTCATTGAATTTTAATGGTCTATTATCTAATGCACTTGGTAATCTAAATCCATAATCAACTAATACTTGTTTTCTTGCTTGATCCCCATTAAACATTCCTCTAATTTGTGGAATAGTAACATGTGATTCATCTATAACAAGTAGATAATCTTTTCCAAAAAAATCCATTAGTGTTGTTGGGGTTGCACCAGCTGGTTTTAAAGCTAAGTGTCTTGAATAATTTTCTACTCCTCTACAAAAACCTGTTTCTGATAATAACTCCATATCATAATTTGTTCTTTCCATTAATCTTTGATATTCCAAATATTTATTTTCTTTTTTAAAATATTCTAATCTATCATTTAGTTCTAATTGTATGTTCTTAATTGCTTTTTGTAAGACTTCATTACTTGTTACAAAGTGACTTGCTGGAAATATTGTTACTGTTTTTTTAACGTTAAGAATGGTTCCTGTTACTGTATCAAATTCGCAAATTCTTTCTATTTCATCGCCAAAAAATTCTATCCTAATTCCTTTATTATGAAAGCTTATAGGTATTATTTCTACAATATCTCCTCTTACTCTAAAAGTACCTCTTTTAAAATCTATATTATTGCGTTCATATAACATATTTACAAGTTTTTCTAATACTTCATCTCTTTCAATTGCTTGACCAGTAGAAACTATTAATAAATGGTTTTTATATTCATCAATTTCTCCTATACCATAAATACAAGATACTGAAGCAACTACTATTACATCTTTATTATTTAAAAGTGATGATGTCGCATAATGACGTAATTCATCTATTTCATCATTTATTGATGCATCTTTATCAATATATGTATCTGTTTTAGCAACATATGCTTCTGGTTGATAATAATCATAATAAGAAACAAAATAGCATACGTGATTGTTAGGAAACAACTCTTTGAGTTCTGCATATAATTGCCCTGCAAGTGTCTTATTATGGGCTAAAACTAGGGTTGGTTTTTGAACTCTTTCAATTACATTAGCAATTGTAAATGTCTTACCTGTTCCCGTTGCCCCTAGTAAAACCTGATGTTTTTCACCATTTTCAATTCCTTCAACTAATGAATTTATTGCCTCTGGTTGATCACCACTAGGCATGTATTTTGATTCTAATTTAAACATAATGACCTCCTTATTACAATCAATATCAACCATCAAATTTGCTAAATAAAACTAAATGCTTTCTAGTAATTCATTTTAACACTTATTTTATAATAAAACAAGGAAGACAAGTTTTCTTCGCACTTTAATAAATATATATATTGTATTTAAATTATCTAAAATTATAATTATCAGGTTAAATAAAAAGTACCTTTTTGGTACTTAATTCAATTAATATATTATTTGCTATTATTCACAAGCAAACATATCATTATCACTATAGGCTTCTATTATACTATTTTTTGTTGTCTTTTCGACCATTTCTTTGTTTTGTTCAGAACTTAAGTTGTATGGTTTTATAATTGTAATTACATTATCTTTTAGTTCTACTATACAACTTTTATACCATTCATTTGAATATTTTTTACATTCCTCTTCATAATACTCTATACTCATTTTCTTTTTGTATATCTACATCAGTTATATATTCATATTTTTCAATATCAACATAATTTAATAATTTTGAACCTTCCTTATTAAAATCATAAATTTTTAATTGTTCTATATTAACAGCTGTTGGACTATTTTTCTTTTCTTCTAATTTTGCACTAATCTCTTCTGCAGTTAATCCAACAGTATTAAAATTTCTATTTTCAATATCAAATTTGGTATATGTACTTACTCTTTTACACTCATATTTATTAGTATATGAAATATCACTTGAGTTTGTATTATTTTTTTCATTATTTGAACATCCTACAAATAAAGTAAGCATGGCAAACATAATTAATACTTTTTTCATTTTTTCATTCCTATTTTTATTATAAATATAACATAATATAATCATCTTTAGTATGATTTTGTATAAATTTTTGTTTTATATTTTTCACTAATATTATCTTGATTAAAATTCATTTCTTTTGAGATTATTTTTTTAGAAAATTTGTTTCTAATTTCAATTCTTTTTTCTAAATTAACATTATATATTAAATCTTCTGCTGTTCTATGAAGATGATTAACATTTATATCTTGATAATCAATTTCAATATAATATGGCCTAGCAACTTTACCTATTATATCACCTGTACTCATACATGTTTCATAATAATACTGTAAACCTTTCATAAGCGTAATTCTTGGATTAAAATATGATGTAACTCCATAATCATCATGAAATTGGTCTAATTCTTTTTTTTTACTTTTTTTCTACTTCACTTATCATTAAAATAAATCTTTTATTTATTCCAAATTGTGGTGCTGCAGCTGCAAAGGCATACTGATTTATACTGACTTCCATCATTTGATTAATCAAATTTTGATAAAATTCTTTATTTTCAAAATCTATTACTTCTTCACAAGGTGTTTTCAATATTAAATCATCTCTTTGCACTAACTTTATTTTCATAGTATCAACTCTTTCTACTTAAATACATAATATTATATTTTTTTCAAATATTTACATATATTAATAATAAAAAATTAATAAACAAAAACAAGGAAGCAATTACAATGCTTCCTTTAATTACATATTTTATTTTTCTATTCTAAAAATTACTTGATACATATCACCTAAATCAAAATCATCATGTTCTTGTTTATATCCTAATGATTCTAATTTTGTTGCGCATTCTCGTATTGCTGCAATTGCTGTTTCAAAACTTGAAGTTTGTGAAATAGTTGGTGGTACCATTGTTGCTTGAGTTTCTACAGGTGTTGCCATAGTAGAAGCTGGTTGAACTGGTATATCCATATTTTGCTGTATACTTTCTTGTGACGTATTATTTATTGTAGATGCTAAATTATTTAGAGGCTCCACGTTTTGATTAATAATTGGAATTTCAGGTGCTTGTGGCTCTATTACAGATTGTTGAGTTTGTGAAGTTGGTTGAAATAAATTGTCAAAATTAAATGGATTTTCATTATTTACAGGATTTACAGGTTGAGCTGGTTGTGGCGTTTCATCATGAGTCTCATCCTCTAATATATTAAAGAATTTTTTAGGTTGTAATGCATCTTCAGCTGGTTGAACAGTGTCTGGTTGAGTAATTACATTATTAACTTCAGGTGTTTGTGGTAATACTGGTGATTCAGTAGTAGATTCCACTGATGTTTGTGGATTATATGATGATACTAATGAATTCATATCGACATTTTTATTTACTGCAAATGGATTTACAGCATCAACAGGTTTAGCATCTTCTACTATTCTATCAACATTCATAAAACCAGGATTTGTTTTAGCACTAAAATCTATAGATTCTATTGGTTGTTCTGTAGCAGCAAATGGATTTTCATTCATTACTGGTGCATTATTTATAACTGGTTCTGATGTCTGTGGTTGAGTTATATTATTAAATTCAACTGGTTGTGGTGATACTACTGGTGTCTCTTGAACTGGTGTTGGATTTGAAAATAAACTTTCAAATGATAATGGTGCTTCAACTGGTTGTGAATTAGTATTATATGTATCAGGCACTGGTTGGTCAAATGGTTTAAAACTTGACATTGTATTATTTAAATTATTTGTATTATTCATATTATTATTCATAACTTTTTCAATCTCCTCATCTGTTTTTCTAACAGTCATTCTTTCATTTATTATTCTATTTAGCATTTCTACTTGAAGTTTTTTATCTTGTAGCTTTAACAATGAACGTGCATGTCGTTCTGATATTTTTGAATTTAATAGTGCTTCTTGCACTTCTTCATCTAAATCAAGTAATCGTAATTTATTTGCAACAGTTGATTGATTCTTGCCTAACTTTTCGGCTAAAGATGTTTGATTCAAATATCCCATATCTAATATTTTTTTATAAGAAATTGCTTCTTCTATAGGGGTTAAGTTTTGACGTTGAACATTCTCTATTAGTGCAACTTCTGCACTATCTTTATCATTCAAATCTGTTATTATGGCTGGAATTGTTGTTTTTCCTGCTAATACCGAAGCCTTATATCTTCTTTCTCCAGCAATTATTTCATATTTATCTCCAACCGGCCTTACAACTATTGGTTGAATTACACCATGCTCTTTTATTGATTCGCTTAATTCGTTCAATGAATCTTCATTAAATTTTATTCTTGGTTGAAATCTATTTGGTAAAACATCATCTATAGACAAGTCTACTACTTTTTTTCTTAAATCCATACAAAAACTTCCTCCCTATTCTTTTATAAATATATAATACAATATTTTGGGAAATAATACAAGTGATTTCGGGAAATAATTTTAAATATAAAAAAAGTCATTGTAAACAATGACTAAAGTGGATTTTTCTTTATTACAGAATATTTCCTGGGAAATAATTTTAGCGTTGGACTTAGTTTTTGAATTTTTAGAATTGTTCTATTGCTTTCTTCTATTGGTAATAAGAAATGTTCTATCTTGATTATTTTAGAATTTAATTTTTTTAATGCATCTTGGCTTTCTTCTAATTCTTCTGTTAAATTTGCCTTTAATGGTATAAAATATTTATTTACTTTTACCATTGGTATTGATAATTCTGAAAGAATATTTAGTTTTGTAACTGCTCTTGAAGTTACTACATCATATTTTTCTCTATTTTGTAATGCATATTCTTCTGCTCTACAATGAATTGCCTCAATATTATTTAGTTCAAGATTTTTGATAACTATATTTAAAAATTCTATTCTCTTATTTAGGGAATCTAATAAAGTTATTTTTAAGTTTGGATAAAAAATTTTTAAAACTATTCCCGGAAATCCCGCACCTGTACCTACATCACATAGATTTTCTTGTGATGATAAATCTATAACTTTTACTATACATAGTGAATCATAAAAGTGTTTTAAGTATACTTGTTTTTTTTCTGTTATACCAGTTAAATTCATAACACTATTATATTGAATTAATAACTCATAGTATTTATCTAATTGATTTAATTGTTTCTCAGTTGGAGTTATTCCTAATTTTTTTAATTCTTCTATAAAACTATTTATTTCCATTTTTGTATTCCTTTTTTAAATAAATCATTAGTATTGAAATGTCTGCAGGATTAACACCACTTATTCTTAATGCTTGTCCTATTGATGTTGGTCTTATTTCTTTTAATTTTTGTTTTGCTTCACTTGCTAGATTATGAATTAAATCGTAATTTATATCATCTGGTATTTTCTTGTTATCTAAATCAACCATTTTTTTTGCTTCATTATTTGCTTTATTTATATATCCCTCATATTTAATACTTATTTCAACTTGATCTATTACTTCTCTTTGATAATTTAATTCAACAAAATGTTTTATATTTTCCATAGTAATTTCAGGACGTTTCAATAAATTATATAATGAAATGCCATCTTTTATTTCATTTGTATATTGTTTTAAATATTCATTTACTTCTTTTTTAGGTGTTATTTTTGTGTTCAATAAAAGATTCTTTAATTCTTCTATCTCATTTTTTCTTTTCATATATTTTTTAAATGAACTTTCTTTAACTAATCCTATTTCATGTCCCTTTTCTATTAATCTTAAATCGGCATTATCACTTCTTAATAATAATCTGTATTCAGCTCTTGATGTTAAAAGTCTGTATGGGTCTCTAACTCCTTTTGTTACTAGGTCATCTATTAAAACACCTATATAAGCTTCATTTCTTTTTAAAATTAATGGTTCTTTTTTTTCAAGATTTAATGATGCATTTATACCTGCTATTAATCCTTGACATGCCGCTTCTTCATATCCACTTGTTCCATTTATTTGACCCGCTGTATATAGATTTTTAATTATTTTTGTTTCTAATGTTTGTTTAAGTTGAGTTGGATATATTGCATCATATTCAATAGCATAAGCATATTTTAATATTTTTGCTTGTTCTAAACCTGGTAAACTATGTACCATTTGTTCTTGAATATCATGTGGCATACTTGTAGAAAATCCTTGCAAATATATGTCATCATAGTAAATACTTTCGGGTTCCAGAAATAATTGATGCCTTTCTTTGTCACTAAATCTTACTACTTTATCTTCTATAGATGGACAATATCTTGGACCAATTCCTTTAATATCAGATAATCCACCATACATACTAGATTTTGTTAGGTTATTTTTAATTATTTCATGAGTTTTAGGAGTTGTATATATTAAATAACATGGTTGTTGATTATTAACATCATAATATACGTCATTATCAAAATTAAAAGTTAATACTCTACTATCGCCATATTCTATTTGAGCTTTTGAAAAATCTATTGAATTTTTATCTATTCTTTGTGGAGTACCAGTTTTAAGTCTTATTATTTTAAATCCATACTTGTTTAAATTATCACTTAGATGTTGACTTGGTTTTTCACCATGTGGGCCTTCTCTATGTCTTGTGTCACCTACTAATATATCTGCTTTTAAATATGTTCCTGTAGTTAATATTACAATATTAGAAGTTATTTTTTTACCATTTTCTAAAACTATTCCTTTAATTTCATTATTTTCTACTATCAAATCTTCTACTATACTTTCTAAAATTTCTAAATTTGGTTGACTTTGTAATGTCTTTAACATTTCTTTTGGATAAGTTATTTTATCTGCTTGAGCACGTAGAGCTTGAACGGCTGGTCCTTTTGCGCTATTAAGCATTTTAATTTGTAACAAACTTTTATCTGCATTTTTACCCATTTCTCCGCCTAAGGCATCTATTTCTCTAACTACTATTCCTTTTGCACTACCACCTATTGATGGATTACAAGGCATATCTGCTATATTCTTTATATTTCCTGTTACTAATAAAGTTTTATGACCTAAACGAGAAGTAGCTAGACAAGCCTCACACCCGGCGTGCCCTCCACCAACTACTATTACTTCATATTCCATAAAAAAACACCTCTTTTTGACTAAAATATTATACAATATATATTTTTTTTTAACAATATATAAAAAGTAATTATTAACTGGAATAATTACTTTCCTAAACAGAATTGACTAAATAATTTATTTATAAGTTCATCTTCATATGTTTCACCAATTATCTGACCAAGTATATTCCACATTTCCTTTATATCTATTTCTATCATGTCTATAGGTAAATTATTTTTTATTCCATCTTTTATAGAAGGTAATATTGAATAAGCTTTTTTTAACAAAGCAATACTTCTTGAACTTGTCAAATATGTTAAATCTAGCTTTTCTATTTGATTTATACTAAACATTTCTTTAATTTTTGATTTTAATTCGTCAAATCCATCATTATTTAACGCACTTATATATATTATTTTTTCAGGATCTAATTTTTCTGTTTCCAAATTTCTACTTAAATCATTTTTATTTATTAGTATCAAATATTTTTTATTTTTCAATTTTTTTAATATTTCTTCATCTGATTTTTCCAAGCATCTATTATTATCTAATACAAATAATATTAAATCTGATTTTTCTATTTGATCTAGACTTTTTTGAACACCTATATTTTCAACTATATCATCTGTTTTTCTGATTCCTGCTGTATCAACCAAATTAAGTGCGATTCCATCTATGTTTATATTTCCTTCTACTATATCTCTTGTTGTTCCTTCTATAGAAGTTACTATTGCTTTTTCTTCATCTATTAATTTATTTAAAATACTACTTTTTCCTACGTTTGGTTTTCCAATTATTGATGTATTTATTCCATCTTTTATTATTTTTGCATTTTTACTTTCTTCTAGAATTTTTTTCATTTTTATTTCTATTGTATTTATATTTTCTAATAACTCGTTGTGTGTAACATCTTCTATATCCTCATATTCTGGATAATCTATTTTAACTTCTATTGAAGCAAGAAGTGTTAAAATTTCTTCTCTTAGGTCTGAAATAAGTTTAGTTGCGGAACCTGTTAATTGTCTTACTGCTAATGATAAAGACTTTTCAGTTTTAGAATTTATTATATCCATAACACTTTCTGCTTCAAGTAAATCTATTCTTCCATTTAGAAATGCTCTTTTTGTAAATTCACCTGGTTCTGCTAAACGACAACCATTTTCTATAAGTAATTCTAATATTTTTGAAACTGATGCTATACTACCATGGCTATTAATTTCCACAACATTTTCTTTTGTATAGGTGTTTGGCTCTTTCATAACACTTACTAAAACTTCATCTATTATTTTATTACTTTCTACTATATATCCATAATGTATAGTATGGGAATTTACATTCAATAAATCTTTTCCTTTAAATATTTTATTAACTATTTTTATTGAATCAGGTCCGCTAACTCTTATTATTGATATTGAACCACCTGTTGCTGTAGATATTGCTGCTATCGTATCATTCATTTTCTACACCTACTTTTATTCCAATATACATTAATAATTTAGAAGGTTCATTAAATATCTCCATTGATACATATTTATCAACTGATGATATTATCCAACTTTCTAAATATCTTGGTGGGACTATATTTAATGGAAACATATGTCTTAATATAATATTTCCTACTTTCTTATTATAATATTGTGGGAAATGTTTTTTAGTATTATTCACAGCTTGTTTTGCGTGTACAAATCCATGCTGCTTAAAAAAAGTAGTCTTTGTTTTATTATTTTGCCAAGGTTTATCATAAAAATCATGTAATAAGCCACCTATTGCTGCACTTTTATAATCTAATCCTAATATTTTTGATATTTTATATGAAATAATTGAAACTTTTAAACAATGGTCATAGACACTTTGTTTTCCATGATGCATATATTCTTTTCTCTTTTGAAATTCCTTTGAATTCAATATTTCATCCACTATATCATAATACTCATTAAGTGTTGATTTTTCTATTTCTAACAATTTCATAAAATCTCTCTTTTCTAAATATTAATTCTATGTTATTTTATTAAAATAGTCAAGTTGTACAAAAAAAATGTAGATATCTACACTTTTATATTTTACTTTTCATTATATTTTATAACAACAGCTCTTTTTGGTTCTTCTCCAACACTTTCTGTGCTTAAAAATTCATTTTCTGATACTAAATTATGAACAATTCTTCTTTCATATGAATTCATTGGATCTAATTTTACATCTATATGTGATTTTAAAACATCTTTTATTATTAATTTTATTTGTCTTTCAAAATTTTTTATCTTTTTTCCTTTATAATTTGCTACATCCAAATTAACTTTTATATTTAATCCTGTTTGAACTATTAAAGCTTGCTTAAGTATTGTTTCCATTGCTTTTAAAGTTCTTCCTTCTTTTCCTATCAAAATCGAATTATTGTCTGAAACTAATATAATTGATATATATCCTTCAGATTCTCTTATTTCTGTATTAATAGAAATATTCATTCCTTTTGCAATATCATTTATATAATTTTTTAGATATTCGATTATATCTTCTTTTTTATAACAAATTAACTTTATTTTTTTAGATTTAAATAATCCAGATTCTTGTAGTTCTTCTTTTATATATAAGTCATTTTCAGAAATATTAAGTTCATTTAAACAATTTTTTAATACTTCTTCTTTTATTTTACCTTCATAATTATATGATGTTATCATTCTTTTTACCTCTTTTTACCATTAAATTTTGTAAAATTGTAAATGCACTATTGAAAATCCAATATAATTCTATACCTGTTGACATAGTGAATGATGCAATTCCGATAAATATTGTTGAAATATTGGTCATCATCTTCATTTGTTTTTCTTGATCTTCGCCTAATGAAGCTGTTTTATTTAATTTAAATGAAAAATATGTTGCTGCAATAACTAATATAACGAATATTATATAATATATTTTTCCATTTGTAATAGCTGTTAAAGGACTTGTACCTAATTGGAATCCCAACAAATTTTCCTCAAATATAGCTGGCATTCTATTCATTGCTTCGTAGAATGCAAAGAATAATGGTATTTGTATTAATGAAAATATACAACCTGATAATGGATTAATTTTATATTTTTTATATATCATCATCATTTCTTGGGATTTTTTCATCATTTCTTCTTGGGATTGTTTATTTTTATATTTATTCTCTAATTTTTTCATTTCTGGTTGGGCTTTTTTCATTAATTCTGATTGCATTGCTGTTTTTTTAGTTAATGGATATAATATCAACCTGATTGCAAGTGTTATTATGATAATTGCTAATCCATAATTTTTTACTAATTTTCCCATTAAAACAATTATCCATGCTAAAGGTTTTACAAATATAGTAGTCCATATTCCCTCATAACCACCAGATGTTACTTTAAAATCATTACACTTTGGTAACTTACTAATATCAACACCATTTTCGTTATACAAACCTATAACTTTTTCATTTTCTGGTTGACAAAGAATATTTTTAGTTAGACTTTGACCAGTTTCAGGATTTTGAACAATTTTTTTATTTGAATCAGTCAAAGATTTTGAACATCCTGTTAATGAAATTAAAGCAATAAATACAAAAAGCAATGTTTTAATTTTTTTTCTCATTAATTTTCTCCTTCAATTATATTTAATTTTTTAAAAGCATAGTTTAAATTTATTTCCATTTCTTCATAATTTCTATTTAATATGCCCTTACTAACTATTATAATACAATTAAACCCTTTTTGATAGCTTTTTTTATCTATTATACTTTTTAATTGCCTTTTTACCTTATTTCTAATAACTGCATTACCTATTTTTTTTCCTACTGATAAACCAAAATGATATATTTCATCATTATTTTTTTCAATATAAATTATATAATCCTTGTATTTATATGATTTATTATTCTTAATTATTCTTTCAAAATCATCACTTTTCTGTAATATATTAATTTTTTTCATGTTTATACCTCTTTAGTAAATAAAAAGCCACTGAGAATCAGTGGTTGTATTAATGAGCTAATGTTTTACGCCCTTTTCTTCTTCTTGAATTAATTATTTTTGTTTTCATACGTGCTAAAAAACCCATTTTCTTACTTCTTTTTCTATTATTTGGTTGAAATGTTCTTTTCATTTAGTCCACCTCCTGAACTTATAAATTTGTTTGCTTTAATAATTATATAGATTAAACTTCGTTTTGTCAACAAATTTATGAATTTCCACTATAAAATTTGATATTAACTTATTTTCCACAGAAAAAGATATTAAGAAATATGTTTATTTATATAGTTATCCACGTTTTTCCACAGTTAATGTGGAAAAATATACTAACAACAAATAACATGTTTATATTTTTTTCCACATTTATGTTGAAAACTCATTTTTTTATTTAAATTTCTTAATTTAAACTGTGTATTATATTGTTAAAAACAAAAATTTAACTTTTTTCCACAATATTTATTTAACTTTTTGTTTTTTTATTGTATTATATAAGTAATTGTTTCTCGTGATAGGGGTGAGGAAATGGATATAAATAATATATGGGATTTATTTTTGGAAAAAATGAAACAACAAATTAATCCAATGCATTTTGAAACTTGGTTTGCTGATACCAAACTTATATCTTTAGATGAAAACTGTGCAAAAGTATTAGTTCCAATGTCAGTTCATAAAAAACATTTAAAAGAGAATTATAACGATTTAGTTGTTGAATTATTTACTGAAATAACAGGAACTAACTTTAATTTTGAATATGTACTTGAAGAAGAATTAAAGAACAATATTGTTATAAATACTGATGAAATAGGGGTTCCTTCAATAAGTTTTGATTCTAATTTGGACTCAAGATACACTTTTGATAATTTTATAGTAGGGCAAAGTAACAAATTTGCTAAGGCAACTTCACTTGCTGTTGCAGAAAAACCTGGTTACATGTATAATCCATTATTTATATATGGAAAGAGTGGGTTAGGTAAAACTCATTTAATGCATGCTATTGGTAATTATATTAGTAAAAATTCAAATATGAAAGTTTTATATGTAACAAGTGAAAAATTTGTCGAAGATTTTATAAATATTTATAGAAAAAACAAAAATGATAATAATTTTGAAGATGTGGATTCATTCAAAAAAAAGTATAGAGATATAGATGTTTTAATGATAGATGATATACAATATTTAGAAATAGCTAATAAAACACAACAAGAGTTTTTTAATACATTTAACGAACTACATTGTAATAATAAACAAATTATTATATCTTCAGATAGATCACCAGATGATTTAAATAAACTAGAAGAAAGACTTAGAACTAGATTTAACTGGGGATTAACTATTGATATATTACCGCCAGATTTTAAATTACGTATGGACATAATAGATAAAAAAATAGAAGCAAATAATATATCTTGTGAATTTCCAAACGATGTTAAAGAATATATAGCAAGCAATTGTACTTCTGATATAAGAAAATTAGAAGGAGCTATTACTAGGGTATTCGCTTATTCAATTATTATGAATGGTTCTGAAATAACACTTGATCTAGCTATTGAAGCATTAAAAGATTATTTTGTAAAAAGCATAATATCCAAAAACAAAGTTGATCAAGTACAACAAGTAGTAGCAGCACATTACAATATTACAGTAGAAGATTTAAAAAGTAAAAAAAGAAATGCTAATATATCGGTTCCAAGACAAGTTGCTATGTATATATGTAGAACTGTACTTGAGGAATCGTTACCCAAAATTGGAATGGAGTTTGGTGGAAAAGATCATACAACAGTTATGCATTCAGTAGATAAAATAAAAAAAGAAATAACTAATGATGCTTCTTTTAAAAATGAAATAGATAAATTGATTAGTAAAATTAAATAAATCACAGTTTTCTAATTTTTATCAACAAGTTTTCCACAGCTGTTTTACTAATAAAAACAATGCTTTAAACAAAGTTTTCCACAGTTTCCACAACAATAATAACAATAATAATTTAATAAAAAATATATAAAATGGAGGATGATAAAATGAAATTAAAAATAAAACAATCAATATTAATGGAACATTTAAATTACGCTATAAAAGGAATTTCAAATAAAAATCTAATTCCTATATTAAATTGCATTAAATTTGATTTAACAGAAGATGGATTATATTTAATGAGTTCTGATAATGACATAGCAATTAAAACTTTTATTTCAAAAAATCAAATAGAAAGTATTGATGTTTGTGGAGAGTTAGTTGTTTCTGGTAGATATATATATGATATAATAAAAAAACTTCCTAATGAAATAATAAATCTAGAAGAAGTAATGGATTTTAAGTTATACATTACTACATCAAATTCTTCTTTTACACTTAATTGTAATAATGTAAATGATTTTCCACAGATAAAATTAGAAGAACATAAAAATCCAGTTGTTTTAACAACTAAAACGTTAAAAAATATAATTAATCAGACTGTTTTTGCAACTTCTAATCAAGAATCAAGACCTATTTTAACTGGTGTAAATATTAAAATAAATAGAAATATAATGGAATGTACTGCAACGGATTCATATCGTTTATCTAAAAAAATAATAGAGTTAGATAATGAAGTATCTGAACCAGTTGATATAATAATTCCTACTAGAAATTTAAATGAATTAGTTAAATTATTTATGGATGATAATAATAAAGTTGAATTACATATATTTAACAATAAAGTTATATTTAAGTTTTCTACAATAATTATGATGTCAAGATTGATTAATGGATCATTTATTGATACAACTGCACTTATTCCAAAAGATTTTTCAATTATAATGAAAGTAAATTTACAAGATTTATATAATGCTATTGATAGAGCTAGTTTACTTACAAATGAAAATGATAAAAATACAGTTAAATTAGAAAGTTTTAATGATAATATTGTATTATCTAGTAATATACCTGAAATAGGAAATGTAACCGAAAAAATTAATTTATTAAACACAATAGAAAATAATATTACGATTGCTTTTAGTTCAAAGTATATGATGGATGCATTAAAAGCATTTGATTGTGAAGAAATTGAATTAATGTTCAATGGAGAAATAAGACCAATAATTTTAAAAAATCCAGATAGTAATGATCTAATAGAATTAATAGTACCAATAAGAATTGGCTAATTAATTCTTTTTTTTTCAAAAAATTTAATTTTTTCTACAAAATTCAACAAATTTCGCAAAAAAATAGTGTATAAAAAAGGAAATCTAGTTTTTTTTTGGAAAATTAGATATAGGGGAGGTGAAGTATGTTGGATAATTATGAAATAAATAAGTCAACACTTGCTATAATACCAGTTGAATCTAATATAAGTAAGATATATGAACATGATTCAAATTTTATAATTAATAAGAGTGTGGCTGATATAATTAATCATAGTTGTAAATATTTTGGTAGTTCTTATGTAGGAAGATATGAAGGTGCAAAAAATATATTAGGAGTTAGTTATAAACTTCCAATTATAATAGAAGAAACACAAGAATTAATATTTTTTCCTACGAATTCTCCAAGATTAGATAATTGTTCTTGGATATCATTAAAAAATATTAATAATTATATAAAAAATGATAATAAGGTATTAGTAAATTTTAAAAATGGAATTAATTTAGAGTTTGATTTATCAATATTTTCATTTGAAAATCAAATATTTAGAGCATTAAGATTGGAAAATATTTTAAAAACAAGAAAATTAATTCAAAATTAAGGGTAAAAATATTATTTTTTACTCTTTTTATGTGTTTTTATGTTATAATATTAAGTGTGTATAGGAGTATTTATTTTATATAAAATTTAAAAATGAGCATTTTTAATATGAAAAGAGGCATAGTATGATTTTAACAGATATTAAATTAAATAATTTTAGAAATTATAAAAATGTTAAAATTAAGCTATCTGATAAAATAAATATAATATATGGTGATAATGGACAAGGAAAGACAAATTTATTGGAATCTATATATGTTTTAGCGCTTACAAAGTCGCATCGTATGTATATAGATAATAATTTAATTTATAATAATTCCAAACAAGCTAGTATTTCTGGTACTCTTTTAAATGATGAAATTAAAACAAAACTTTCTGTAAAATTATCACAAAATGAGAAAATACTTACAATTGATTCGAATGTTGAAAAAAAAGTAAGTAATTATATTTCAAAACTTAATATTATATTTTTTTATCCTGAAGATCTTGAATTAGTAAAAGGAAATCCCATTATAAGAAGAAAGTATATAAATACACAATTAAGTCAATTACAATCAAATTATATGATTATTTTAAATGATTATAATAAATTGATAAAAATTAAAAATAAATTTCTGAAAAATAAAAATTTATTAAATGATTCCGATAAACAATATTTTAAAATTTTAAATGAACATATTGTTAATAGAGCAGTATCAATATATTTATTAAGAAAAAAATATATTGATAAAATAAATTCAAATGCAGAAGATATATATTATAAATTGACAGGAATAAAAAAATTTTATGTAAAATATAAACCTTCTATAGATATAAGTAATGATAGAAATGAGATAATTAGAAACTTAAAGCGGAAGTTAGAAGAAAAAGAAAAAGATGAATTTAGATTAAAGAAATCACTAATTGGACCTCATCTAGATGATTATGAATTTTTTATTGATGAAAAAAATCTAAAATCATATGGTTCACAAGGTCAACAAAGAATTGCTGTACTTTCAATGAAATTATCGGAGGTTGAAATATTTAAATATTATAAAAATACATTTCCAATACTATTATTGGATGATGTGTTTAGCGAATTAGATAATAAAAAAAGAAATTTGTTACTTAAATATATTAATAATAATATTCAATCTATTATTACTACGACAGATTTAAGAAATATTAATAAAAAAGTATTATTAAATTCTAAAATATTCAAAATTATGAATGGAACTATAATAAAAGAGGTGGAAAAAAATGGATAAAAGTAATGAACATTATGATGCATCGGATATTCAAGTTTTAGAAGGATTAGAGGCAGTAAGAAAACGTCCTGGTATGTATATAGGAACAACAGATGTAAAAGGATTACATCATCTAGTATGGGAAATAGTTGATAATTCAATTGATGAAGCGTTAGCTGGATATTGTAAGAATATAGAAATTATAATAAATAAAGATAATTCAGTAACTGTTAAAGATGATGGACGTGGAATTCCTGTAGGAGTTCATCCAAAAACTCATATTTCCACAGTTGAAACAGTATATACAGTATTACATGCTGGTGGAAAATTTGGTGGCGGCGGATACAAAGTATCTGGTGGATTACATGGTGTAGGAGCAAGTGTTGTAAACGCTTTATCAAAATGGGTAAATGTAACTGTGTATAAAGAAGGAAAGATTTATGAAGTAAAATTTGAAAATGGTGGTAAAACAACTCAAAAATTAACAGTAATTGGTGATTGTGATATTAATAGAACAGGAACAACAGTAACATTTAAACCAGATCCAGAAATATTTGATACTGATATATTTGATTATTCAACACTTAAAACTAGAACACGTGAATTAGCTTTTTTAAATAAAGGGTTAAGACTTACATTAAGAGATGATCGTGATATGGTTGATACTACTGGCGAAACATTTCTTTATGAAGGTGGAATAAGCGAATATGTAAAATTCATTAATAAAGGAAAAACTCCTATTCATGATGAGATTATTCATTTAGAAGGTGAAGAAGATAATATTGTTTTTGAAGTTGCAATGCAATATACATCAGATGAAAATACAAGAATTTATTCATTTGTTAATAATATTAATACTCATGATGGTGGTACTCATGAAGAAGGCGTTAGAAGAGCTTTAACAAGAATCATAAATAATTATGCTAGAAAAAATAATATTTTAAAAGAAAAAGACGAAGCATTATCAGGTGACGATGTTAAAGAAGGATTAACGATGATTGTTTCATGTAAACATCCTAATCCACAATTTGAAGGTCAAACTAAAGGCAGATTAGGAAATTCTGAAGTTAGAAAACTTGCAGATAATGTTTTTTCACAAGGATTTGAAAGATTTTTACTTGAAAATCCAGATAAAGCAAGAATTATTGTGGAAAAATCTATGTTGGCAGCAAGAGCTAGAGTAGCTGCAAAAAAGGCTAGGGAATTAACAAGAAGGAAAAATGATTTAGATGTTGTTAATTTTGGAGGAAAATTAGTTGATTGTAAAGAAAAAGATCCTTCAATTTGTGAATTGTTTTTAGTCGAAGGGGATTCAGCCGGGGGTTCAGCTATAAAAGGCAGAAATAGTATGACTCAAGCAATATTACCGCTAAGAGGTAAGATATTAAATGTAGAGAAAGCCAGAATGGATAGAGCTTTAGCAAATGAAGAAATAAGAACAATAATAACAGCATTTGGAACTGGTATAGGTCAAGAATTTAATTTAAGTAAATTACGTTATGATAAAATAATTATTATGACCGATGCCGATGTAGATGGTTCACATATTCGTGTATTGTTATTAACTTTATTTTATAGATTTTTTAGACCAATCGTTGAAGCAGGACATGTATATGCAGCTCAACCACCATTATTCTGTATTAAACATGGAAAAACTATTAAATATGTTCTAAACGAAGAAGAAAGAGATGAATACTTATCCAAATTGAATAATGCTAAACCTGAAATAACTCGTATGAAAGGTTTAGGTGAAATGGATGCTGAAGAATTAAATGAAACAACAATGGATATAGAAAAAAGAATTCTTCGTAGAATAACAGTTGATGATATAATAGCAGCTGATGCAGTGTTTAATAAATTAATGGGTGAAGAAGTAGAACCACGTCGTGATTTTATTGAACAAAATGCAGTATATGCACAAAATTTGGATATATAGGAGGTTAATGTATGGATCATAGTAGAGATAGAAAACAAGAAAATAATATAGTAAATGAAGTAGAATCCTCATTTCTTGAATATTCAATGAGTGTAATTGTTTCACGTGCGTTACCTGATCTTAGAGATGGACTAAAACCTGTTCATCGTAGAATTTTATGGTCAATGTATGAATCAAATTATACTCCAGATAAACCTCATAAAAAAAGTGCGAGAATTGTTGGGGATGTTATGGGTAAATATCATCCACATGGTGATTCAAGTATATATGAAGCTATGGTTAGAATGGCTCAAGATTTTAGTTATAGATATCCTTTAGTAGATGGACATGGAAATTTTGGTAATATTGAAGGTTATGGAGCAGCAGCAATGCGTTACACAGAATCTCGTTTATCAAAAATATCATTGGAATTACTACGCGATATTTATAAAAATACAGTTGATTTTACTTCAAATTTTGATGAATCTGAAAAAGAACCTTCTGTATTGCCTTCTAAATTTCCAAATATATTGGTAAATGGTACAATGGGAATTGCAGTTGGTATGGCTACTAATATTCCACCACATAATTTAGGTGAGGTTATAGATGGATGTATTGCTTATATAGATAATCCAGAAATTGATACATTAGGATTAATGCAATATATCAAAGGACCAGATTTTCCAACAGGTGGCGTTATATTAGGTAATTCCGGAATTAAAAAAGCTTATGAAACAGGAAGAGGAACAATTACTATTCGTAGTAGAGCTAGAATAGAAGAAAATAACGGAAAAAATTATATAATAATAGATGAAGTTCCTTATGGAATAAATACTTTAGAGTTAAAAAATAAAGTTGCTGAATTAGTTCATACTAAAGTTATAGATGGAATATCAGATTATCATACTGATTTAAAAGATGGTGTAAAAATTACAATTACTTTAAAAAAGGATGCAAATCCTCAAGTTGTTTTAAATAATTTATATAAACACACTTCTTTTCAAACTAATTATGGAATAATCTTTTTAATGCTTGATAATGGTGTTCCGAAAACTTTACCATTAAAAGATATAATTTCTAAATATATTGATTATCAAAAAGAAGTTGTAATTCGAAGAACTCGTTTTGAATTAGAAAAAGCTGAAAAAAGAGTTCATATTTTGGAAGGATATAAAATTGCACTTGATAACATTGATGAAGTAATAAAAATTATTAAAGAATCAAAATCAGATGTGATAGCAAAAGAAAAACTTATCTTACGCTTTAATTTTACTCAGATTCAAGCAGAAAGTATTTTGGAATTAAAATTACGTAGATTAACTGGCTTAGAAAAAGATAAAATTGAACAAGAATTAAATGAATTATTAAAATTAATAGAAGAATTAAAGTTAATTCTTGGTAGTGAACAAAAAGTACTAGATATTATCAAAAAAGAATTATTAGAAATTAAGAATAAATATTCAGATGATAGAAAAACTAGTATTGATATGACTTCAATTGATTATATAGAAGATGAATCCTTAATACCAGTTGAAGATATAATAGTAACTTTAACAGATAAAGGATATATAAAGAGAGTTAATAGTGAAACCTATCGAACTCAAAATAGGGGCGGGGTAGGTATAAAAGGTATGACTACAAACGAAGAAGATTTTGCGAAATATCTTATTACTATGAAAACTCATGATTATATATTATTCTTTACAAACAAGGGAAAAGTATACAGAATTAAAGGATACGAAATCCCAGAATTTAGCAGACAATCTAAAGGACTGCCAATAATAAATTTATTACCTATTGATAAAAATGAAATCGTAACAACTATGTTATCTGTTGAAAATGAAGATAAAAACGAATATATTGTATTTTGTACACAAAGTGGTTTAGTTAAGAGAACTAAGATATCAAAATTTGATAGTATAAGAAAAAATGGTAAATTAGCAATATCATTAAAAGAAAATGATAGTTTGTTATTTGCTAAAAAAACAGATGGCAATAAAGAAATTTTAATTGGTTCATCAAACGGTCGAATGATTAGATTTGATGAAAACGAAATAAGAGTTATGGATAGAACTGCATCAGGTGTAAGAGGAATAGATGTTGGAGACGGAGTATGTGTTGGTTGCGAGATAGCTGATAAAGATGAACAAGTTTTAGTTGTTACTGAAAATGGTTATGGTAAAAAAACTAACGTAGAAGAATATAGAATTACACATAGAGGTAGCAAAGGTGTTAAAGCACTTAATATAACTGAGAAAAATGGTAATATAGTTTCATTTAAATGTGTAAAAGGTGATTGTGATCTACTTATTATTACTAATAATGGAATTATTATTAGATTACCATTAGATCAAGTTTCTTCTACAGGTAGGGTTGCACAAGGTGTTAGATTAATTAATCTAAAAGATACTCAAAAAGTAAGTACTGTTGCGTTAGTTGAAAAATGTGATGATTTTGATAAAGATACTTTAGAAAATAACTAATATATAAAATGACGTTTATTAATGACGTCATTTTATTTTGTTAAATATATTTATATTAATATAACTAAATATTATTAATGTTTCACGTGAAACATTGATAATGTAATTTAAACTAAATATATAAATAAGAAATAATTCCAATATAGTTTAGAATTATAATGTCTAAATGTAAAAAACTAAGTATGTTTCACGTGAAACACTATTAAAACTTGATATAAAGTTTAATATATTATATATTATTAGTGCACAGTAATTATGTTTGAACCAGGTCAGAGTTGGAAAACAGCAGCCTTAAGAGCCTCTAATTACGTGTGCTTTTTTTTGAAAAAAAGGTGATTACATGGAAAAATATATGAAAATTGCATATAAAGAAGCTGAAAAAGCTTATAAAAATGGTGAGGTGCCAGTTGGTGCTGTAATTGTTAAAGATAATGTTGTAGTTTCTAAGGCATATAATAAAAAAGAAAAATATCAATGTACAACTAAGCATGCTGAAATTATTGCAATTGAAAAAGCTTGTAAAAAATTAAAAACGTGGCATTTAGATGATTGTGAAATATATATAACTATGGAACCTTGTATGATGTGCACAGGTGCAATTATTCAAAGCAGAATAAAAAAAATTTATTATGCAATAGAAAATGAAAAATTTGGATATTTGAATAAAATAGATACAAAAAAAATAAAAATAGTAAAAGGTAATATGACACTTGAATCAGCTCAACTTTTACAAAAATTTTTTCAAAATAAAAGATAATCTTTTATCTTAAAATAAAAAATTTAATGTTATAATATATATGGAATGAGGTGAAATATGTATCAGGCATTATATAGAAAGTATCGCCCTAGTAATTTAAATGATATAGTAGGACAGAATGTTATTGTAAAAACATTATTAAATTCAATTAAAAATAATAAAATTACACATGCTTATTTGTTTACAGGACCAAGGGGAACAGGAAAAACAAGTATGGCTAAGGCTTTTGCTAAAATAATTAATTGTTTAAATCCAAATGATACCGTACCTTGTGATGTTTGTGTAAGTTGTACAAAAACTAATTTAAAACAAAACACTGATATAATAGAAATAGATGCTGCTTCAAACAATGGCGTAGATGAAATACGTGAAATCCGTAATAAAGTTTCATTAGTACCTACTTATAGTAAGTTTAAAATATATATTATAGATGAAGTACATATGTTAACCACAGGTGCTTTTAACGCTTTATTAAAAACTTTAGAAGAACCACCAAGCCACGCTATATTTATATTGGCTACTACAGAACCTCATAAAATTCCAAGTACGATTTTATCAAGATGTCAGCGCTTTGATTTTAAAAAAATATCAGATAAAGAAATTGTAAACAGATTAAAATATATTTCAAATCAAGAAAATATATCAATAGATGAAGATGCATTATATGAAATTGCTGTTTTGAGTGATGGTGGTATGCGTGACTCAATTAGTTTATTAGATCAAGTAATTGCATATTCTGATTTACAGTCTAATATTACAGAAAAAGACGTACATGAGGTAAGTGGTACATTAAATTTTAATAGTATAAATGAATTTGTAAATAATATTTTAAATTTAAATTTAGATGAAACTTTGTGTTTATTAAATACTTACGATGAAAATGGAATAAACATAAAAAAAATAACAGAACAAACTATAAAATTTCTTGAAAATATAATTCTTTTAAAAGAAACACCTAATTATTTTTCACAAATAACAAACAAAAAGTCTTATTATGAAAAGTATCAAGATATTGAAAATGAAAAATTAATATTAAGTATAGAAATATTAAATGATACTAATTACAAATTTATTAATACAACAAACCCAAAAATTTTGTTGGAGTTGGCTCTTATTAAAATAATGCAAACTCTTAAAAAAAATAATAGTACAAATATTAACGAAAGTAATATAAAGAAAACTGAAGAAACAAAAGATAAAACAAGCAATGTGTACAAAGTACGCAAAGATAAAACTGATGAAATTTTTGAATATGAAATAACATCGTATGAAAAATACGAAAAATTTAAGAAACAACGAATAAATAATGTTCTTGCTGATTTAAATAAAAGCAAAATATTAGAATTTAGAAAATTATTTGAATCATTAAAAAATAATATATTTAGTCAAAGTTATGGTAAATATATTTCATTACTATTGGATTCACAAGTTAAAGCCGCAAATAAAGATTCAATTATATTAGTTTTTCAAGAAAAATCAATCTCTGAAACATTCAACGAAAATATTCCTTTAATCGAATATATTTTGGAACAGTCAACGGGACAAAATATAAAAATAATTTCAACTTTTTTGGATGATTGGACAATAATTAAAAACGAATTTAATAGTAAACAAAAAAAATATGAATATGATTTAAATGTCATAGAAGAATTAGATGTATATAAAAAAATATTAAAAAACAAAAATGAAATACAAGAACAATTTAGTGATTGTATAGAATATGTATAGAGAAAGGAAAATTTAAAATGAATATACAAGCAATGATGAAACAAGCTCAAAAGCTACAAAAAGAAATGATGGAAACAAAAAAAATAATAGATGAAACAGTTTTTACAGGAGAATCATCTTTTGTAAAGGTAAGTGTATATGGAAATAAAAAAATAAAAGAAATAATGATCGAAGAAAAAGACTTATCAAGTGATGATATTGAAATGTTACAAGATATGATTGTAGTGGCTATAAATGATGCGATGAATAAAATAGACAAAGAAACTGAAAATAAAATGGGTAAATATACACAAGGAATGCCAGGTTTGTTTTAATGGGCTATCCACGAACTATTAATAATTTAATAGAAAGTTTTAAAAAATTACCAGGAATAGGTGAGAAAACAGCCGAACGAATGGCACTTTCTGTTTTAGAATTAGATTCAGATGTTGTAAAGTTTTTTGCAGAAAATTTATTAGCTACTAAAACAAAAATTAGAAAATGTTCCATTTGTAATAATTTATCAGAAACAGAAATATGTGAAATATGTTCAGATAAAACACGTGATACAGGAGTTTTATGTATAGTAGAAGAACCTAAAAATTTAATCACTTTTGAAAAAATAGGAGTTTTTAATGGAAAATATCACGTACTTGGTGGTCTAATATCGCCACTTGATAATATTACTCCTGAGGATATAAATATTTCAAATTTGTTGGATAGAGTAAAAAAAGAAAATATTAAAGAAATAATAATAGCTGTTAAACCTAGTATAGAAGGAGAAACAACAGCATTATATATATCAAAAATATTGTCAAAAGAAAATGTTGTTATTACAAAAATAGCCCATGGCGTTCCAATGGGTGCTGATATGGAATATCTCGATTCACTTACTTTGGAATTAGCTTTTGATAATCGTATGAAAATATCAGAATAAAATTTTAATACTGTCATAATATTTATTGGGTGAATAAAATGTTAAAAAAAATCTTTAAAATATTAAAAAAAATAATATTAACTTGCTTTTTGTTATATGGATTTAATTTAATTGCATCCCCACTTGGTGTGATAATTCCAATAAATATTATTACAATATTCTTTGTTACATTATTTGATGTTCATGCACTTTGTGGTTTTATTGCTATATTTTTGATAGCTTTTTAATTTTGGAGGTGTGTAGTATGCTTGAAGATTATAAAGAAAAACAACCTATTTTATATAAAATGATTGTTAATTCGGTAAATAAAAATAAAATATCTCATGCATATTTAATAGAAACAAATTATAATCCTGCTGGATTTAAATTTGCTGTTTCTTTTGCAAAATTTTTGTTGTGTCCATATCATAAATCTAAAATTGAAAAGTGCAATAGCTGTACACAATGCCAAAGAATAGATGATAATTGCTTTTCAGAATTAAAAGTATTAAAAAGTGATACGTTACAAATAAAAAAAGAACAAATCAGTGATTTACAAAAAGAATTTAGTTTAAAATCAGTCGAATCTTTAAATAAAGTATATATTATAGAAGAGGCAGAAAAACTAAATGATTCTTCATCAGCGACATTATTAAAGTTTTTAGAAGAACCAGAAGCTAATATAATTGCTATATTGATAACACCAAGTAAAGATTTATTATTAAATACAATATTATCACGTTGTCAAATATTAAAAATGCGTCAAGTAAAGCAGATTAATAATTCTCCTGAAAAAGAATTGTTGGACATGCTGTCAATCGAAAATCAAGATGAATTTATAAAAGATGAAACAAATATAGAAAAGTTTAATTCAATAAAAAAATTTATAAAAGAAATTTATGATTGTGGAAAAGATACTATATTATATGTAAATAAATATTGGAATAATTTTTTGACAACGAAAGAAGATTATTTATTTGGTTTTAGTTATATGATTGTGCTATATAAAAAAATGATAGAACAAAAACTAAAAATTAGTAATTATAGTGATGAAATGTTAGATGAAATAATTATTAAAAGTAGCATAAATAAATTGTGCAATCAATTAAATATTCTATTGGAATATAAAGAAAAAATAAAATTTAATTTAAATTTAAATTTACTTATGGACAAGTTTATTATAGATATGGAGGGTGTAGAATGATAGACGTAGTAGGAATTTCATTTAAAGAAAATGGTCATGTGTATTATTTTTCTCCAAACAATTTAGTATTAAGTGAGAACACACACGTAATAGTTAAAACAGAACACGGAATACAATATGCATATGTAAGAAAATCAAATTTCAAATTAAATGATAATCAATTAGTTACCCCATTAAAATCTATAATGAGAATTGCAGATCGTGAAGATTTAAAAAAACATACAAAAAATATAAAAGATGCAAAATTAGCATTGAACGAGGCAAGAAAAATTTCAGAAAAACTTAATATGAAAATATACTTAATAGATTCTATGTATACGCTTGATAGAGATAAATTGTTGTTTAGATTTTTATCTGACACAAGGGTTGATTTTAGAGAATTAGCAAAAGAATTGGCTAATAAATATAAAACGAGAATTGAATTAAGACAAATAGGAGCGCGTGATAAAGCGAAAGAAATTGGTGGATATGGTCCTTGTGGTAGAAAATTATGTTGTGGTTCATTTTTGAATAATATGGATTCAGTATCAGTTAACATGGCTAAAAATCAGAATGTTTCATTAAACCCAAATAAAATTAACGGTTTATGTGGTAGATTACTTTGTTGTCTTACATATGAAGATGATAATTACAAAGCTTGTAAAAAAAATATGCCATCAGTTGGACAAATTGTTAAGATTCCTGAAGGTAAAGGAAAAGTTATATCAGTTGATATATTAAAACAATCATATAAAGTAAACATTGATGACAAAGGAATAATAGAGGTAAAAATTTGCAATGAATGTAGTTAATTATTTATTAAAAGAAAAAAATATTAATATTGTTCAAAATCCTAGTATGTTTAATTTTTCACTTGATTCAATTTTATTACCTAATTTTGTAACAATTAATAAAAATATTAAAAATATTTTAGATATAGGTTGCGGAAATGCACCAATCCCTTTGATACTTTCAACAAAAACTGATGCAAATATAATAGGCGTAGAAATTCAAAAGGATGTATATGATTTAGCTGTTGAATCCGTAAAAATAAATAATTTAGAAAATAAAATAACTATTATTAACGATGATATTAAAGAATATTCAAAAAAATATGATAATGAATATTTTGATGTTATTACTTGCAATCCTCCTTTTTTTAAGGTAAACGAACAATCAAATTTTAAAAAAGATATATATAAAACCTTAGCACGTCATGAGATTAATTTAACATTATCAGATGTATTCAAAATAGCTCGTAAATTACTAAAAAATAATGGAGTAATTGCTATGGTCCATAGACCTGAAAGAATAGTTGAAATATTGGATGAAATGAAAAAAAATAATATAGAACCAAAAAAAATACAGTTTATTTATCCAAAAAAAGATAAAGACTCTAATATAGTATTAATCGAAGGAAGAAAAAATGGAAATCCAGGTTTAAAAATACTTTCTCCAATATATACTCATATGGATAATGGTGAATATACTGAAGAAATAAAAAAATATTTTATTTAACGGAGGTGATAGTATGTCACAAAAAAGTTATGACAAAAGTCCTACTTTATATTTGGTACCAACACCAATTGGTAATATGGAAGATATAACATTAAGAGCAATAAATATTCTGAAAAATGTAGAAGCAATATTTTCGGAAGATACTCGTGTTACTGCCCAACTGCTAAAAAGTTTAGATATAACAAAAAAACTAATAGCTAATCATAATTTTAACGAAAATGAAAATAAACAAAAACTTAAAAACTACTTAGAACAAGGTTATGATATAGCACTTGTTACTGACAGAGGAACTCCTATTATAAGTGATCCTGGTTTTGTGTTAGCTAAATATGCAATAAATCTAGGATATAATGTTGTTGGCTTACCAGGTCCAACTGCTTTAATTCCCGCACTTATAATGTCTGGTTTATCACCAATGCCATTTTTGTTTTATGGCTTTTTAAATAGTAAAGAATCAAAAAGAAAAAAAGAACTAGAAGAATTAAAATATGAAACCTCAACTTTGATTTTTTATGAGGCCCCACATCGAATCCAAAAAACATTATTAGATATGTTAGAGGTGTTGGGAAATCGTGAAATATGTATTTCCCGGGAAATAAGTAAAAAGTTCGAAGAAGTATATAGAGGAACAATAAAAGAATTAATAGAACAAATAGTTGACATTAAAGGTGAAATAGTAATTGTTGTGGATGGTAATAAACAAGGCAAAAACTATGACAATTTAACAATTATTGAACATGTAAATTCGATTGTTGCACTGGGAAATACTTTAAAAGATGCAATAAAAATAGTTTCAAGTGAAAGAAATATTTCTAGAACTGAAGTTTATAATGAATATCATGGAATTAAAAAGTAGGTGAAATAATGAAATTAATTGTAGGCCTTGGAAATCCAGGAAAAGAATACGAAAATACAAGACATAATATTGGTTTTATGGTCTTAGATGATTATGCTAATAAAAAAAACCTGATTTTTTCAAAATTAAAAGATGGTGGATTGTATATAAAAACATGTATAGAAAATGAAGAAGTAATATTATTAAAACCTCAAAAATATATTAATTTATCTGGTGAAGTTGTAATTAAATTTGTAAAATTTTACAAAATAAATATAGATGATATTCTTATTATAAATGATGATTTAGACATTGAGTTAGGTAAATACAAATTAAAATATAAAGGTAGTAGTGGTGGTCATAATGGGCTTAAAAATATTGAGTTACATTTGGGTACTCAACAATATAAGAGATTAAAAATAGGAATATCTAATAATAAATTATTGGATACAAAAGATTATGTATTAGGAAAATTGTCATCAGATGAAAAATTAAAACTTCAAACAGTAATTAATATTTCTTCTGAAATAATAGATGACTATCTTCACATTAACTTTGATAAATTAATGAATAAATATAACAAATAAGAAAGGAAGAAAAAATATGTCCTTTTTTGCTAAAATTTTTAAATATAATGAAAAAAGTACACAAATACAAGGTTTGAATGATAGTCTTAAGGCACTTTATGTTTATGACTATTTTAATCACGATAAAGATTCAATTCTTGTTGTTACTAATACTCTTTTTGAGGCAAATAAATTTTATCAAGAAATATATTCATATACAAAAGATGTTTTATTGTTTCCAATGGATGATTTTTTGACAAGTGAAGCATTAGCTATATCACCTGACTTAAAAAACACAAGACTTGAAACTTTAAATGAAATACTCAATACAAAAAAAATTGTAGTAACAAATTTAATGGGGTATTTAAGATTTTTGCCACCTAAAGAAATTTATTTATTTAATAAAATAGTTATTAATAAGAATAAAGAATACAATAAAGAATCGTTAGAAAAAAAATTAGTTAATATGGGCTACACTCGTGAAACTTTAGTTGATAAAACGGGTGTTTTTGCGTCTCGTGGATATGTTTTAGATATTTTTCCAATATCTTCTAAAAATCCAATTAGAATAGAATTTTTTGGCGATGAAATAGAATCAATAAAAGAGTTTAATGTTGATAATCAATTAACTATAAAGCCAATTGAATCTATTGAAATATATCCTAACACAGAATTTCTGATTGATGATGAGAATATGGAATTAACTGAAACATCTCAAAAAAATCTTGTAAAATATTTAACTCCAACAAATATATATAATTTTATCAAACCATCATTCGTTTTTTTTGATAATTATAGTGAAATAAAATCAGCTAACGAAAGCTTAATGAAAGAAATAAATGATTATAATGTTAGTCAAAATATTGCTTCTTCAACTATGTATATGAATGATTTTTATTCTATAAATCCAAATATGTATAAAGATTTTATAACATTTGATAATGTAAATTTAGATACACCTGAATTAGCTGAACGATATATATGCGGTGATATAGAAAATTTTACAGGTTCTATATCAGATATTAAATCTCGCTTGAATAGTTATATAAAATCAAATAAAACAGTTTTAATCTGCTTAGGAGATAGATATAAAATTGACAAATTTCTATTAGAATTTGACCAAGAAAATATTATTTTTACAGATGAAAATAATATTGTGGAAAATAAAATAAATTTGATTATAAAATCAATAAAAACAGGTTTTGAGTATAATAAATATATTTGTATTTCAGAAAATGAACTATATAATAAAAAAACTTCAGATTTTAAATATAAATCAAATTTTAAACTTGGAACGAAAATTAGAGATATAAATAAGTTAAATGTTGGTGATTATATAGTCCATTATTCACATGGAATAGGAAGATATATAGGAATAAAAACACTTGTAAAAAATGGTTTTAAAAAAGACTATTTAGAATTAGAATATAAAGATTCTGATAAACTCTATATTCCTGTTGAAAAAATAGAACTTATAAGTAAGTATTCAACAAACGAAGGAATAGTTCCTAAAATTAATAAGTTAGGTTCAAAAGAATGGCAAAAAACAAAATTACGCGTTAAACAAAAAATTGAATCAATAGCAGCAGATTTGTTGAAACTTTATGCTGAAAGAGAAGCTTCAAAAGGAATAAAATTTGATAAAGATAATGAAAATCAAATTGAATTTGAAAAGTGTTTTCCATATGATGAAACTCCAGATCAATTAAGGGTAACAGAAGAAATAAAAAAAGATATGGAAAGTAGTAAGGTTATGGATAGATTACTTTGCGGTGATGTAGGGTATGGCAAAACCGAAGTAGCTTTTCGTGCTGCTTATAAAGCAATTATTTCTGGATATCAAGTAGCTTTTTTATGTCCAACTACTATTTTATCAAATCAACACTTTCAAAATGCACTTAATAGGTTTTCATCATTTGCTGTAAATATTAAATTACTTAATAGATTTACTTCTTCAAAAGATGTTGAAAATATAAAAATTGGTTTGGAAAAAGGTAATATTGACTTACTTATTGGTACTCATAGAATTTTAAGTAAAGATATTAATTTTAAGAACTTAGGTTTATTAATAATAGATGAAGAACAAAGATTTGGTGTTAAAGCAAAAGAACAGATAAAAGAATATAAGAATAATATAGATGTTTTAACTTTATCTGCAACACCAATACCTAGAACATTACAAATGTCTATGTCAGGAATAAGAAGTTTGTCTTTACTTGAAACACCTCCTGTAGATAGATATCCGATTCAAACATATGTAATTGCTGAAAACAAGCAGATTATAAAAGAATCTATATATAAGGAACTTTCGAGAAACGGTCAGGTATTTATATTGTATAATAATATCGAAGACATGGAGGAGAAAAAGTTAGAAATTCAAAACACTGTACCAGACGCAAAAATTGTGTGTGCGCATGGAAGATTATCTAAAACAGAGCTTGAAAATATAATGATTTCATTTGTTAACAAAGAATTTGATATATTGCTATGTACAACAATAATAGAAACTGGGATAGATATACCAAATGCTAATACATTAATAATATTAGATGCCGATAAATTTGGTTTATCCCAACTATATCAAATAAGAGGAAGAGTAGGAAGAAGTAATAAAATTGCTTATTGTTATTTAATGTACGATAAACACAAAATTTTATCTGAAATAGCTACTAAAAGATTAAAGGTTATTAAAGAATTTACAGAACTTGGTAGTGGTTTTTCAATTGCTGTTAGAGATCTATCAATAAGAGGTGCAGGTGATATCTTAGGTAGTGAACAAGCAGGTTTTATTGATTCTGTTGGTGTAGAATTATTTCTTAACATGTTAAATGAAGAAATATCTAAACAACAAAATAAAGAAGTAAGTAAAGATTTAAAAAGAGAAGAATTAATCTCAGAAGTACCACTTTTAGATGTATCAACATCTATTGACGATAAATATGTTTCAGAGGTACCACTTAAAATAGAAATCCACAAGATGATAAATAGTATAGACTCACTTGATAATTTAGAAAAAATAAAATTACAAATAGAAGATAGGTTTGGAACAGTATCAGATGATATAATAATATATATGTATGAAGAATTATTTGAAAAAAAAGCAAGAAAACTTGGTATAACAAAAATAAATCAAACAAAAAACTTTGTAGAAGTTATTTTACCTCCATTATTAACTCAAAAAATAGATGGAGAAAAACTATTTATGGAAGCAAATTCAATAACTAGAATGTTTAGATTTAGTATGAAAAACAGATCATTAAGCATAATTCTTGATATAGTTAAATTAGAGAATCACTATATATATTATTTAATAAAATTATGCGATGTTATAAATGACTCAATAAAAAAATAAAAATTGTGAATAAAAAAATTTATAAGAACCAATCTAAAAATGTGAGGTGTTTATGAAATCAACTGGAATAATAAGAAGAATAGACTCTTTGGGTAGAATTGTTATACCTAAAGAAATAAGAAAAAGTTTAAAAATTTTTGAAAATGATATGTTAGAAATATCATTAGATAATAATGTCATTAAATTACAAAAAACTTCAACGTTTTCAGACTCATTAAACAATTATGAAGAAATATTTAAATTAGTAAATAAATTATATTTTTGCGATGTTTTTGTATCAGATAAATCAAAAATATTATTATATGTTGGAAAAAATAAGATGAAATATGTAGGTAAAAATATGAGCGATTTTTTACACCAATGTTTAAATACACGTCAAAAACTTTATAAAAATGAGAAATCTACTTTGCAAATTACCAATGATTTATCTAATTCAGAAACTGTAAATAATTATTTAATAATTCCTATAATTAGTTCAGGTGATATATATGGAACATTGGGGTTTATAAATTATAATAGCTTCGAAAATATAATAAATATAGGTAATATTATCGAAAAAACATTGCATTTTGAATTAAAAGAAATATAGGTTATAGTATATGAAATATAATCTATATTTTTTATTTATTTTATGTCAAAAAATGTCTAAAAGACAAGAATACGTGTAAAATGTTGTAAATTGTCGTTTTAAATTTTAATAATGATATTGTTTAAAGATATTAATTATGGTATATTTGAAATGTTTTTAATAGAGAGGACTGTCTAAATTGGAACACTGCAATTATGTGAAGTATGTTGTACCAATATTTTTGATATTTCTGTTTCTTTTAATTAGAAATATAATTATTAATTTTAATTACATAGATTTAATGTATTTATTTACGATAATTTGTTTCTCAATTAGATATCAATTTATAAGAAAAAAATAGAAAATTATATCTTTACGTGATATAATTTTTTTTGGTGATATAATATGATGATTGATACTCATTGCCATTTAGAAAAAAAAGATTATGGCAACCTTGATGAAGTAATAAAAAAAATGGATGACAATATAATTATAACAAGTGGTGTGGATAAACAAACCAATATAGAATGTATTAATCTTAGTGAAAAATATAAAAATGTATTTTGTACAATTGGTATTCACCCAGAATATGCAAATGAATCTGATGAACAATTAAACGAAATGTTAAAACATATAGAAAATAATATTAATAATAAAAGAGTTGTTGGAATTGGTGAAATAGGATTAGACTTTCATTATGATGGCTATAACAAAGAAAACCAAAAAAAATTACTTATTTCTCAACTAGAACTTGCACGTAAATATAATAAAACTGTTGTAATTCACAGTAGGGATTCAATTGCAGAAACATATGAAATATTAAAACAATTTAAAGATTTAAAAAAAGTTATACATTGTTATAGTTCAAGTTTAGAAATGGCTTTAGAATTTATAAAAATAAATTGTGTTTTTGGAATAGGTGGTGTTTTAACCTTTAAAAATTCTCATAAATTAGTTGATGTTGTTAAAAATGTAGATTTAAAATATTTTTTATTAGAAACTGATAGTCCTTATTTGACTCCAGAGCCATATAGATGAACAAAAAATGAACCATATAATATTATATATGTAGCAAAAAAAATTTCTGAAATTAAAAATATTTCTTTAAATAGTGTTTTGAAACAAACAACAAAAAATGCAATAAGTGAATTTGATTTGACTTTGAATTTATGATATGATTATTGTAGTTTAAGAAAATCAAGAGGTGAATAAATGAGTTTATGTCTTTTAAAGATAGTTAAAGAATGGATTGCTATACTTTTTGTTGCACTAAGTTCATTGTTTGGTTCTGATGTTGGTAGTGATAAAATAGAAGTTGCTTACAACATTGAAAATATAAATATAATAACATCTGTAGAAACAGTAGATTATAAAACAAAAAAAATATATAATGACAAGATTTCAAGTGATACGAAAAACGTATTAACTGAGGGCGAAGTTGGTATTATATATGATGTAGAGGGCGAAAAAGTAACTCTTAGAGAACCAGTTACAGAAGTTATTGAAATTGGAACAGGAGCAAAAGATAATTATAATGGTGAAATTACTGGATATGGCGCAGACTGTGTTGGATGTTCTGGTAATGTTAGTTGCAAAACACCCGATGGAGTTCATAATTTAAGTGATAGTGAGTATTATAATGACTCACAATATGGAAATTTAAGAATAGTTGCAGCAGATAATTCATTGTTTAAATGTGGAACCGTAATGGATGTTATTAAGTCAGATGGAACATCTATTAGAGCAATTGTACTTGATACCGGATCAGCTCTTAGAAGTGCATGGCGAAATGATGGAAAAATCGTTGTGGATGTAGCTTTTAAAACTCAATCAGATCCAGAATTACGTAATATAACTGATAGAAGCGGAAATGTTAAATTTTCAGTAAAAAGATGGGGTTGGTAATTAGGTCACTTTTACATTAAAGTGACTTTTTTTTCTTGCGTATTAATTTTTCTTGTTTTATAATCATATAAAGAGGTGAGATAATGGAATATTCTCCTAAAAAAATGTCTGATAATTTATCATCTAATGGGTTTAATTTTAAAAAAAAATTTGGGCAAAATTTTATAGTAGATGAAAATATAATTAATTCTATAATAGATAAATCACATATAGATAATGATACTTTAGTAATTGAAATAGGCCCAGGAGCTGGTTCATTAACTGATAAATTAACACAAAAAGCAAAATATGTTTTATGTTATGAAATAGATGAAAAATTAAAACCAATCCTTGAAAAAAACATATCTAAAAAAAATAATTTAGAAATAATTTTTAAAAATTTTTTAGAATCAAATGTAAAAGAAGATATAAAAAAATACAATTATGAAAAATTGTATGTTATTGCTAATTTACCTTATTATATAACAACGCCAATAATAATCAAGCTTATAGAAGACGATTTAAATGTAGATAAAATAGTTGTAATGGTACAAAAAGAAGTTGGTGATAGATTTAAAGCAACTCCTGGTAGTAAGGATTATAGTTCACTTTCTGTTTTTTTAGGATATTATTATAATATTAAAAAACTTATGGATGTTAGTAGAAATGTATTTATTCCAAAACCAAACGTTGATAGCATAGTTGTTGAATTTTCTAAAAAAAATAGTTTATTATATTTAAAGGATACACAAACTTTTTATAAATTAATTCGTGATAGTTTTAAACAAAAAAGAAAAACTTTGAAAAATAATTTAAAAGATTATAATTTAATAAAAATTGAAGAAACTTTAAAAAAATATAATTTTGATTTAACTGTTCGCGCTGAACAATTACCAATAGAAGTTTTTATTGATATTTCAAATTCACTATAAAAAAAGACATTATAAGACAAATTAAAGTTTTATAATGTCTTTTGGTGATATTATGCAAATTATAACAAAGGTATTATGGTTTTTTGCGACATTAATTATTTTAACATCTAGTATATATTTCACTTATAAACTAAAAGGAATCCAATTTAATTTTAAGTCTATGTTTAAATCAATTGGTTCAAATAGTGAAACAAGTGGTATATCAAATTTTCAAACATTGATGCTAACACTTGCAGGAAGAATAGGAGTAGGTAGTGTTGCAGGTGTTTCACTTGCTATATATACAGGTGGAATAGGAACAATTTTTTGGCTTATAATAACAGTATTTTTATGTGCAACAAATACATTTTGTGAAACTATATTAGGTGGTATATATAAAGAACAGGATGCTAATTTTCAGTATAAAGGTGGTCCTAGTTATTATATAAAGAAGGGATTAAAAAATAAAATACTTGGAAATATATATGCAATATTAATAATTGTAGGTTATGTTGGATTTTTTTGTGGAATACAATCTAATACAATAACAAGAAGTTTAGTAAATACTAACATAAATGTTTTTTTTATAGCTACCGTTCTTTCAATAATAACGTTTATAATAATATATGGAGGATTAAAACAAATTACTAAGTTTTCAACTGTGATAGTACCTATAATGACAATTATATATATTTTATTTGCTTTTATAGTCTTAATTTTAAATATTAATAAAATTCCTCAAATATTTATAGAAATTATAAAAGACGCTTTTAACTTTAAATCTTTTTTTGCAGGTTTTATATCAGGATTTTTAATTGGCATACAAAGGGGAATTTTTTCAAACGAATCTGGTATTGGAACAGGAAGTATAGTATCATCTACAAGTTGTAGTACGGATATAGTTAAACAAGGATATATTCAAATGCTTGGAATATATATAACTACGTTTTTAATATGCATATCAACAGCTATAATAGTTTTAACTAGTAACTATCAAGATTTAAATTATATTGATATGAATGGTATAGAAATGACTAAAAATGCTTTTTTGTACCATTTTGGTTCTTTAGGTGATATTGTATTAACTTTATCAATAATTTTATTTTCATTTTCAACAATAGTTACAGCTTATTATTATGGTGAATCTTGTTTAAAATATTTTGGTAATGTAAATAGTATAAAAATCTTTTTACTTAAATTAGCGACTGTACTTATAGTATTTGTTGGTTGCATTGCTTCTTCATATTACTTATGGTCTTTAGTAGATATAATAGTTGCTTTACTTATTCTAATAAATGTTTATGCAATAATAAAATTAAGAAAAGAAATCTTAGTTTATGTTAATAAAAACAACTAAATGTGCTAAAATATAGTTGGTGATTTGAAATGGTTACAAAAAATTGGGATAATGTACTTAAAGACGAATATAATAAAGATTATTTTAAAAGACTTAGAAGTTTTTTAAAAAAAGAATATTCTACAAAAATTTGTTATCCTAAAAAAGAGGAAATTTTTAATGCACTTAAGTATACTAATTATGAGGATGTGAAAGTAGTTATATTAGGGCAAGATCCATATCATGGTGAAAATGAAGCACATGGTTTTTGTTTTTCGGTGAGAAATGCGGTTAGAAGACCACCATCATTAAATAACATTCTTAAAGAGTTATATGATGATTTAAAAATAGTTAGAAAAGAAAATGAATTAACTAGTTGGGCAGAGCAGGGAGTATTATTGTTAAACAGTGTATTAACTGTAGTAAAAGACACTCCTCTTTCACATAGAGGAATAGGTTGGGAAGAATTTACAGATTCAATTATAAAAAAAATAAATGAAAAAGATTCAACAGTCGTTTATATTCTTTGGGGAAGTTACGCTAGAAGTAAAAAGTATTTAATAACTAATCCTAAACATTATGTAATAGAATCAGCACACCCATCACCTTTATCTGCAAACAAAGGATTTTTTGGAAGTAAACCATTTTCAAAGACAAACGAAATATTAATTAAAAATAATATTAAACCTATTAATTGGTAGGTAGTAGTTAGGAGCAATATATGGAAGAAGCATATTTAGAAATTTTAGAAAAGTTTAAGAATTTTAATGGTGAAAATATAATAGTTGCTGTATCAGGTGGTGCAGATTCTATTAGTTTATTACATTTAATGATAAGAGCAAAAGAAACCTTAAATTTAAATATTGTTTGTGCACATGTTAATCATAATGTTAGAAAAGAAAGTGAGCAAGAAAAAATATTTGTAAAGAATTTTTGTGATAAAAACGGAGTCATTTTTGAATATATGAAAATAGAAAATTATGGGGATGATAATTTTCATAATGAAGCCAGAACAAAAAGATATGATTATTTTGAAAAATTAATTGAAAAATATAATTCAAAATATTTATTAACAGCTCATCATGGTGATGATTTAATAGAAACTATACTTATGCGTATTGTAAGGGGTTCATCATTTAAGGGATATAGTGGCTTTTCAAAAGAAGTAGATAAAGGTTCATATAAAATATTTAGACCACTTATTACAGTTACAAAAGATGATATATATTCTTATGTAGAAAAAAATAATTTAAAATATGTTGTAGACCAATCAAATTTTAAAGATGTATATACGAGAAATAGATATAGAAAATATGTATTACCCATGTTAAAAAATGAGGATAAAAATGTGCATCATAAGTTTTACAAATTTAGTAAGTCTATTTTAGAATATAATGACTACATAGAAAAACAAGCTAAAAATATTTTTGATGAAATAGTTAATAACAATAAAATAAATATAGAAAAATTTTTGAAACTCGATAAAGTTATTTCGGAAAAAATAATTTATATGTTATTAGAAAAACAGTATCAAGATGATCTAATGCTTATAACAGATAAACATGTTGAATTAATTAACAATTTAATAAAATCAACTAAATCTAATTCATATATATTTTTGCCAAACAATTTGAAGGGAATAAAATCATATAATGAATTTTACATAGAAAAAATAAAAGAAGAAAAAGATTCTTATGAAATAGAAATAAGTGAAAATGTAATTTTACCTAATGGTAAAACTATAGAGGCTATAGATTCATCAGAAATTGATGATAATAACATATGTCGACTAAACTATAAAGATATATGTATGCCACTTCATGTAAGAAATAGAAAAAATGGCGATAAAATTAGTGTAAAAGGAATGTTAGGTACAAAGAAAATAAAAGATATATTTATAGATTCAAAAATTCATTCATCAGAAAGAGATTTATGGCCAATTGTTGTAGATTCAACAGGAAAAATAGTTTGGATACCAGGACTTAAAAAATCTAAATTTAATAGTAAAAAAGACGAAAAGTGTGATATAATACTAAGGTATTATTAGAAAGGAAGAGATTTGTGAATAAAAAAGCAGTTAAAAAGGGTATATTACCATACTTATTCTTATTTTTAGTAATGCTAGGAATTTTATATTTTTTTAATATAGCAAATCAAAAAGTTAATGTAATTGATTATCAACAATTTTTAGCATCTGCATCAGAAAATAAAATAAAAGAAATTGTAGTAGTTCCATATACACGTTCAAGTTTATATCAAATAGAAGGAACTATGGAAGGTTACGCTGAAAATGAAACATTTGTATTAAAAATGCCATTAGCAGAGGAAGTAATAACAGAATTACTTAACCTTCAAAAACAATATAATTTTAAACTAGATACAATAGCTGATCCAGGGTCAAATACAATATTATTGTTTGTTGTAAATATTTTACCAACAGTTATATTAATAGGTTTTGCGTTCTTCTTCATTTCAAAACAAATGGGTGGAGCAAATAAATCTATGGATTTTGGAAAAAGTAGAGCTCATTTAAGTGAAAATAACAAAAAGGTTACTTTCAAACAAGTAGCTGGATTAACAGAAGAAAAACAAGAAGTAGCTGAATTAATAGACTTTTTAAAAAGCCCAGCAAAATTTCAAAAAATGGGAGCAAGAATTCCTAAAGGAGTATTATTAGTAGGCCCTCCAGGAACAGGAAAAACTTTACTTGCTCGAGCTGTAGCAGGAGAAGCAAACGTACCATTCTTTTACATAAGTGGTTCAGAATTTGTAGAACTATTCGTAGGAGTAGGTGCTAGTAGAGTAAGAGATATGTTTAAACAAGCAAAACAAAGTGCACCATGCTTAATATTTATAGATGAAATTGATGCTGTAGGTAGACAAAGAGGAGCAGGTCTTGGTGGAGGACATGATGAAAGAGAACAAACATTAAACCAACTTTTAACAGAAATGGATGGATTTGGAGCTAATGAGGGTATCATTATAATAGCTGCAACAAACAGACCAGACGTTTTAGACCCAGCACTTCTTAGACCAGGACGTTTTGATAGACAAGTTCAAGTTAATTTACCAGATGCAAAAGGTAGAGAAGAAATTTTAAAAGTTCATGCTGAAAATAAAATATTTTCAAAAAATGTTAATCTAGAAAATATAGCTTCAAGAACAGTAGGATTTAGTGGAGCAGACTTAGAAAACCTATTAAATGAAGCAGCTTTATTAACAGTTAGAAGAAATAAAAAATGTATAACTATGGCAGAATTAGATGAGGCCCAAGATAGAGTTTTAATGGGACCAGCTAAAGTTTCTAAAAAATATACTGAAAATGATAAAAAATTAGTAGCATATCATGAATCAGGACATGCAGTTTTAGGAATAAAATTAGATGGTGCTAATGATGTTCAAAAAATCACTATTATTCCTAGAGGTTATGCAGGTGGTTACACTATGATGCAACCAAAAGAAGAAAGATTTACATCTACTAGAAAAGAACTAATTGAAAGAATTACAGGATTGCTAGGTGGACGTGTAGCGGAAGAATTAGTGTTTGGTGAAATAACAACAGGAGCACATAATGATTTTCAACAAGCAACAAAAATTGCGCGTGCAATGGTAACAGAATATGGTATGAGTAGTTTAGGGCCAATTCAATTAGAAAGTAATGATGAAGGTAGTGTTTTCTTAGGAAGAGATTATAATAAAATAAGAAACTTCTCATCTCAGGTCGCATATGAAATAGATCAAGAAATGAGAAAAATAATAGATGAATGTTATAAAAATGCAGTTAAAATAATAAAAGAAAATAGAAAATTGTTAGATTTAATTGCGGAGGTTTTAATAGAAAGAGAAACTATTACTAAAGAACAAATCGATTATTTAGTTGAAAATGGATGTATGCCTGATGAAGATGATGAAAAAGATTATAGTGAATTTAAAACAGCTTCACTAAACGATTTAACTTTATCTGAACTAAAGGATTTAGCAAAAGAAAAGGGAATAAAAGGTTATTCCAAAATGACAAAAGAAGAATTATTAAATGAATTAGATAAATAAGGAAATTATATTTCCTTTTTTTAATGAAAATGGTACAATATAATTACACAGTTATAAAGAATAAGAAGAAAGGGTTAATTTTCGAAATATTATTTATATAAAGTATTAAATATAGAGAAGTATAATGAGATGGTGATAAAATGGGTAAAATTATAGCATTAGTAAATCAAAAAGGTGGAGTAGGGAAAACTACATCTAGTATAAACTTAGCGGCTTCACTTGGAGTGCTAAAAAGACGTGTTTTATTAGTTGATTTAGATCCACAAGGAAATGCTAGTACAGGAATAGGTATAGATAAATCAACAATAAAGAAAAGTATTTATGATTTACTTTTAGATAATGCTGAATTATCCGAAGCAATAATAAAGACTAAATTTAAAAATTTATATGTAATACCTGCAACGATCAATTTAGCTGGTGCGGATATAGAACTTATGGAAAAAAGCAGATATGAACCTGGTTTTTCTAAGGGAGGACAGTTAAAAAAATATCTTAGTCAAGCAAAAGAAATGTTTGATTATATAATAATAGATTGTCCACCAAGTTTGGGAATTCTTACAACGAATGCTTTGACTGCAGCAGATTCAGTAATAATACCAGTACAATGTGAATTTTTCGCACTAGAAGGTATAATGCAATTAATTAATACCATAATGCTTGCTCAAAAAAATCTAAACCCTACTTTAGATATAGAGGGAGTATTGCTTACAATGCTTGATAATAGAACAAATTTAGGATTAGAAGTAGTTGAAGATATTAAAAGTTATTTTAAAGAAAGAGTATATGATACTATAATTCCAAGACTTGTAAGATTATCAGAAGCACCAAGCCATGGTAAACCTATTATAGCGTATGACCCACATAGTAGAGGAACAGAAGCTTATTTAAATTTAGCCAAAGAGGTGATTGAAAGAAATGGAAACTAAAAAAAGAGCACTAGGTCGAGGCCTAGAAGAATTATTTAATAATGAAAATTTAGATTTACAAAGTATGGAAAACAAAATATATGAGAGTGCAACTAATGAAGAAATTGTAGAAATACCATTAGAAGAATTACGACCAAATCCATATCAACCAAGAAAGGTTTTTGATGAAGAAGCCTTACAAGATTTAGCTGATTCAATAAAGGAACATGGTGTTTTTCAACCAATAATAATTAAAAAAAGTATTAAGGGTTATGAAATAATTGCTGGAGAAAGAAGATATAGAGCTTCTAAAATAGCTGGTTTAACTAAAATCCCTGCAATTATCAGAAATTTTACAGATGAACAAATGATGGAGATTGCTTTATTAGAGAATTTGCAACGTGAAAATTTAAATGCAATAGAAGAAGCAATAGCTTATAAGAAAATGATTCAAAATTTAGGAATTACACAAGAAGAACTTGCAAAAAAAGTAGGTAAAAGTAGAAGTCATGTTACTAATATAATTGGTTTACTTCGTTTACCACAAGAAGTTCAACAATTGGTAGCAGATTCAAAAATAACAATGGGACATGCAAGAGCTTTAAGTAAATTAGAATCAGAAGAAGAAATGAAAGCCTTAGCTAATAAAATAATAGATGAACATTTGCCAGTTAGACAAACAGAAGAGGATTTAAGCTCTGATAAAATTGAAAAAAAAGTAAAAATTAGTCGTGTAAATAATAATTCAAATACTCGCGAGTTTAAATATGTAGAAGACTTACTACGTGATAAATTAGATACAAAAGTAAGAATAAAAGAAAAAAAAATAGAAATATCTTTTACAAACGTAGCTGATTTAAATAGAATTCTAGAAGTATTAAATGTTAAGGAGTAATATATGAAAATTTTAGAATCTATACTTATTAAAGAGGTTATTTACCCAATACTAATAGTTTTGTTTTCTATATTAATATATTTGTTATTAAAAAATTTTACTAAAAAAATATTTGGTGTGAAAGTAAAAAAAGTAGATATTAAAAGAAAAAATACTGCGTATAGTATAATTATTAATTTAGAAAAATATTTTATCATTGTAGTAGCTTTTTTAATGATATTAAATGTATTTGGAGTAGATACGATGACATTGGTTACTTCACTTGGAATAGTGGGGTTAGCAGCAGGTCTAGCAGTTCAAGATACGTTAAAAGATTTTATTTCAGGTGTATCAATTGTATTTGAAAATAAATATAGCGTTGGAGATAATGTAACAATAGGTGACTTTAGAGGTGACGTTATAGAACTTGGAATGAAAACAACAAAGATTAGAGCTTATACAGGAGAAGTACTTATAATTCCAAATCATTTGGTAGAAAAAGTAATAAATCATAGTATGTCTAAATCTGTTGCTATTGTGGATATAGATGTGTCATATGATTCCAATCTTGAAAAAGTAGAAAAAGTATTAGAAGAATTATGCAAAAATTTAACAAAAGAACTAAATGGTTTAAAAGGTGAAGTTCAGTTACTTGGAATAAACGAACTAGCTTCTTCTTCTATCAAATATAGAATAATAGCAGATACAGTTCCCCTTAAGAATTACGAAATAGAAAGAAAAATTAAAAAGGAACTAAAAATAATATTAGATCAAAACAAAATAGAAATTCCATATAATCAGGTGGTGATCCATAGTGCAAAATGAGTATAAGTTAGGCACGATTGTAGAAATGAAAAAACAACATCCTTGTGGTTCAAAAAATTTTTCTATTATAAGGTTAGGTGCAGATATAAAAATAAAATGTGTAGAATGTGGAAGAATAATCATGCTTCCAAGAATAGATTTTAATAAAAAAATCAAAAAAATTATTACCTATTAGGAGGTATTATGAAAAAACGAAAAAATAAAAAACAAAAGTATATAGGAATAATAACTTCATTATTAATTATTACTTTTGTAATTATGATATTAAGTTTAATATTTAATATAATAGGAATAAATGGTCAAAAAACTGCAATAAACAATGGTTTATTAGAATCATCCTTAATAACAGTAAATAACATCTTTACTAAAGACGGAATAAGGTTTTTATTAAATAATGTTACCTCAAACTTAGATTATTTAAAACCATTAATTATATTAATAATGTCAGTTATGTGTACAAGCATATTGGAATCTAGCGGACTTTTAAGCCATATCTTTTCTAAGTTTGGCAAGTTAAAAACTCCAATTATTACATTTGCTACAGTATTAATATCAATAATATTTACATTCTTTGGAGAGTATAGTTATTTATTTTTATTTCCTCTTGTTGCTTCTATATATAGAGTTATGGACAGAAGCTCTGTAGTTGGAATAATTACAGTTTTTTTAGGAATTACTTTAGGTTATGGTTTTGGAATATTCATGAATTATGATCAATATTCATTAGGACTTTTGACTGAACAAGCTGCTATACTTGATGTAGATCCATCATATAAATTTAGTATATTTTCTACTAACTATATAATGGTCATAGGAACTGCATTATTAGTATTTGTACTAACAATTTTTATTGAAAAAAATATTATGTCTAAATATAAAAAAATTGAAAAGTTAGAAAATCAGTATAATTATTCAAAGAAGGGATTAATAATTTCTGGAATATTATTTATATTTCTTTTCGTTACTTTAATAATTTGTTCTTTACCACAAAGTTTTTTATTAGATGATTCTAGTTCAAACTATATAGCTAAATTATTTGGTGATAATTCAGTAATGAAAGATGGTTTAATTTATATATTATTACTTTTCTTAATGCTTATAGGTACAATATATGGTAAAATTACTAAAAACTTTAAGGACGATGTTAAAGCTAATATAGGACTTAGTAAGAATTTTGATAATTTTGGTTATATATTTGTAATTATGTTTTTTTCAGTACAATTAATTTCAATATTAAATTATACGAATATAGGAACTATATTAATAACTGGATTAACAAATTTATTAAGTTTTATGGATTTTTCAGGATTATTTTTAATAGTAACTTTCATAATAGTTACTATAATTACAACAGTATTCGTTCCAAGTTTAATAGATAAATGGGTTCTTATGTCACCAATCATAGTACCATTATTTATGAGAGCCAATATAACACCAGGTTTTTGTCAATTTTTATATGTAACATCAAATTCTATAGGAAGAAGTATAACTCCATTTTTTATATATTTTTTGATAATGATTGGATTTATTCAAAAATATGAAAGTGAAGATGTAAATACTACTATAGGAAGTACTTTAAAATTAATATTGCCAACTATATTATGGACAGTAGGTATAATGCTTGTTTTCATATTATTGTGGTATATTTCAGGGTTGCCTGTTGGAATAGGCGGTTATCCAACTCTATAGAAAGGAAGATTTAAATGAGTTTAACAGCAGGAATAGTGGGGTTGCCTAATGTGGGAAAATCAACTTTATTTAATGCAATTACTAAAAAAAACATTTTAGCAGCAAATTATCCTTTTGCTACTATAGATCCAAATGTAGGAGTAGTTACAGTACCAGATGAACGTTTAGAATTTCTTGAAAATTTATATATTCCAAATAGTCTAGTACCTACAACTTTTGAATTTACAGATATAGCAGGTTTAGTAAAAGGTGCATCAAAAGGAGAAGGACTAGGAAATAAATTTTTATCTCACATAAGAGAAGTCGATGCTATAGTAGAAGTGGTTAGATGTTTTGAAGATAAAAACATTATACATGTAGAATCAAATATAGATCCAATAAGAGATATAGAAATTATAAATGTTGAATTATTGCTTGCTGATTTGGAAGTTATAGATAATAGAATAAATAAAATTGGCAAAAAAGCTATTCTTTCAAATGATAAATTAGTAAAAAAAGAAGCTGAATTGTTAAATCGAATTAAAGAGTCACTTGAACAAAATATTCCAATCAGAAAAATAAATTTTGAAGAAGAAGAATATAAAATGATTAAACATTTTAATTTAATAACAGCTAAACCTATTATATATATGGCAAATGTAAGTGAAGAAGATATACAAAATGGAAATGAATATGTGGAAAAAGTAAAAGAATATGCTAAAGCAGAAAATGCACAAGTTATTACAGTATGTGCAAAGATAGAATCCGAATTAAGTGAACTTAATGATGAAGATAAGTTAGAATTTTTAAAAGATCTTGGTATAGAAGAGAGTGGATTAAATAAATTAATTAAAGCTACCTATGATTTATTAGGTCTTGCTACATATTTTACAGCGGGAAGTGATGAAGTAAGAGCATGGACTTTTAAAAAAGGAATGAAAGCTCCACAATGTGCGGGAATAATACATACCGATTTCGAAAAAGGATTCATAAAAGCAGAAGTCATGAGTTATGATGATTTAAAATTATATGGAAATGATAAAGCTGTAAAAGAAGCAGGAAAACTTAGATTTGAAGGCAAAGATTATATAATGCAAGATGGAGATATATGCTTTTTTAGATTTAATGTATAATATTTATACATTTTTTCTTTTTTTTTAATAAACATTAAATAAGGTTTACAAATTTAAATCTATTTGATATAATCAATTGCGAGTATTAATTTACTCCTTGCTCATAAGAGCCTAGTGAGACCATAAGGAGGTGTAGAAAATGAAAAACTATGAAATTATGTTTATCGTTCGTCCTACATTATCAGAAGATGAAATAAAAAAAGTAGCTTCTTCTTTTGAAAAAGTGTTAAAGGATAACGGTGCAAGTGAAATCAAAGTTGAAGAAATGGGACAAAGAGAATTAGCTTATGAAATCAAAGACTTTAAAAGTGGTTACTATTATGTAATGACTTGTATAGCAAATGATGATAAAGCTATTAAGGAATTTGACCGTTTAGCTTTAATAAGCAATGACATTGTTCGTCATTTAATAACTAAACTTGAAAAATAAGAAAGAGGTAAATAAATGAATCGTGTAATGTTGATTGGAAGATTAACTGCAAAACCTGAATTAAGATATACGGGATCAAATTTACCATTTGCTCGTTTTTCAGTAGCAGTAAATAGAACTTTTAATAACGCCCAAGGGCAAAGAGAAACTGACTTTATTAATGTTGTTGTTTGGAGAAAACAAGCTGAAAATGTTTGTAATTTTTTAAACAAAGGTAGTTTGGTTTCTGTTGAAGGAAGATTACAAACAGGAAGTTATGATGATAAAGATGGAAACAAAAGATATACAATGGATGTAGTTGCTGATTCTGTTCAATTTTTGGAAAGTAAATCTCAATCTCAAAATAGAGAACAAGGGTCTGAAATGACTCCATATGATTATCAAAATGAAACACCAAATGTAGATGTTGATAATGATCCATTTGCTGATTTTGGTGACAGCGTTTCTATTGATGAAAACTTCTTAGACTAAAAGGAGGAAATAAAAATGGCTGAATTTTATAGAAAAAAGAAAAAAATATGTCAAATGTGTGCTGGAAAAGATGTTGACTATAAAAATGTAGATGTTGTTAAAAAATATGTAAGCAATGATAAAGGTAAAATTTTACCTAGACGTATGACAGGTGCTTGCGCTAAACATCAAAGACATATAGCTGGCGAAGTTAAAAAAGCACGTTTTATGGCTTTATTACCATTTGTAAAATAATCATTAATTTGATTATTTTTTTTATAATATGTGTTTTTTAGTTCATAATATATATGACATAAAAAATATACAAAAATTTACAATTTGTGCTTTTTTTTACCTAAAAATGTTGAAATAGGAAAAAATGTATATTATAATTATTTTTAGAATAGGGTGGTAGATATGATAGAAAGTGTTAAGAAGTTTAAGGAAATATTATTATTTCCAGTTTTATGTTTTATGTTTTTTATGTGTGGAACTGTAAGTGCGAAAAATATTTCTACAGTTTCAACTGAATACAAAGGTAAATCAACAGTAATACCAAATGTGGCTGTGCAACGTCAATATGTTAATGTCACCTATGATGATAATAGTACTGCTAGATATGCTGCTTATTGCTTTGAAAGAGATAAATATGAGTATCAAAGTAAGACATATTTGCATTTAACAGAAAATATAACTGATGTAGGATATTTTTATATTTCAGAACATGGATATCAAACTAATCATGCAGCAACATTCTCTGGTGCAACAGGAACTGAAGAAACTGATTATTATATTACTCAAATGGCATTATGGTGGTATCAAGATTTAGTTAATGATGTACCTGATAGTTCAGATGGATCACTTGAAGCATTGTTTAAAAATGGAACTTATTCTGGAGATAGTAAAACTATACATGATACAATAAAAAGCTTTGCTTATGCAGCAAAAAGTTATCATGATACAGGAAAAACTATTGATACATCTTCAGCAACAATAAGTTTGTCAAGTAATCCTTCAAGTAAAATAATGACATATGACAGCACTAATAAATTATTTTCTGCAACTGTAACTGCAACAACAAACGGAACTTTTGAGGGCTTTGAATATGATAATGTTATAGGATTTGGCAGTTATAATAAAACTGTGAATGGAAAGACAACAACTATAAAAATTCCAAAAGATAATATTAATGGCATGACAGGAAAAATTACAGTTAAAGCAACTGCAAAAAAGAACATTAGTAAATTATATTTGTATGGAAGTGATGATGCTTCACGTCAAAATTTATTTATAACATCAGTAACTCCATCTACTGCAAGTAGTGAGATTACTTTGAGCCTTGCCAGAACTGCTCTTAGAATCAAAAAAGTAGATGAAAAAGGTAATGGAGTTTCTGGTGCGAAATTGAAACTACTATATAATGGATCATTGATAGAAAGCTGGACATCAACAACTGGTGAAAAAGAATTTTGGGATATTCCTGAAGGAAATTTAACATTAGTAGAAGAAACTGCCCCAGTTGGATTTATAAAGGCTTCTAATAAAACTATTAAAATTGTTCGTAATGGAACAATGCAAACAGAAAACATGGTAAATAAGAAGACTAAAATACAAGTATTAAAAACTGATGAAAAAGGTAGCCCAATAGCAGGTGCTAAAATGAAATTAACTGATTCAAAAGGTAAAATATATGAATGGACAACTACGACCAAAGCTTATGCATTATCAGGTGTTGCAATAGGTAAATGTACAATTGAAGAAATTGAAGCACCATCTGGATATGTATTAGATACTAAAAAACAAAGCTGTGAAATTAAAAATGTTGAAACAGTTCAAACTTTTACTTTTAAGAATACAAAAAATCAAGTTGAAATTAGTAAACAAGATGCTACTACCGGAAAAGAGTTGCCAGGAGCAACACTAGTTTTAAAAACTGCTGCTGGAAAAGAAATAGATAAATGGGTATCTTCAGATAAGCCACATGTAATAACTGGACTAGCAAAAGGAATGTATGTTTTAGAAGAAACAATAGCTCCAGAAGGATATATTAAATCAACTGAAAAAGTTATGTTTCAAATAAATGAAAAAGGACTTGTAGAAGATAAGGTAATAATGAAAAATCAACCTACAAAAATAATAGTATCAAAGAAAGATTCAAAAGATAAAAAAACATTACTTGAAGGTGCAAAATTACAATTAAAAAATTCAAAAGGTGAAGTAATAGCCACTTGGACTACCACAAAAGAAGCTTATACAATAGAAAAATTAGTAGTTGGTGAAACTTACACTTTGGAAGAATTAGTAGCGCCTACTGGTTATGATAAAGCAAAACCAGTAACATTTAAGGTAGAAGAAAAAGAATCTCAAGAAATTGTTATGTATGATTCATTAACAGTAATTGATGTTCCTAGCACAGATAGTTTTACATCTATGTTGATATATATAATAGGTGGATTGTTAATAACAGCAGGTATTGTTGGAACAATGCTATATATTAATAATATAAAGAAACGTAGAAGTGTGTAATTTTTGAATAAATTAGGAATTGCTTTTCTTGTTGCCACAATATTTACAGGGTTAATGTTATTATTTATTCCTTATAAAGACAAAAAGAAGGACATTGCTTTTCAAAAAATGTCACTTGAAATAGTAGATAATGAATCAAAAAAACAAATTAACATGGTTGAAGATTATAAATCTAGTGAAACAAATAATAAAAACAATGAAGAAAAAGATGAAAAAAATAGTCAAATAATAAAGCCTAATTCTAATAATATACAAAACAATTCCACTAAAACAGAACAAAATGTAGAAAAGTATCTTGGTATTTTAAAAATCCCAAAAATATCTTTAGAAAATGGTTTTTATGACAAAAACTCAAAATATAATAATGTTAATAAAAATGTAATAATAATTAAACAATCTAATTACCCTGATGAAAATCTTGGTAATGTTATATTAGCTGCTCATAATGGTAATGCTACAGTTTCATATTTTAGAAACTTAGATAAGTTAAGTGTTAATGATGTTGCATATATAAATTATAAAAATGTTGAATATAAGTACAAACTTGTTAATACATATACCCAACCCAAAACTGGTAATTTAATAATATATAGAAATAATGAGAAATCGACATTAACGTTGATTACTTGTACTAAAAATTCAAAAACTACTCAAACAATATATATTTTTGAGAGAGTATAAATAGAAGGTGTTTAAAATGGAAGAAACTAATTTTTTGCAAAATATATACTCAATATTAGTTTTAATATTTACAACACCTTTTTATTTAGAAATGTTTATTTTCTTTGCAGCATCACTTTTTATGATGATAATTTTTATGATAAAAAAGGATAAAAAGGTTAGAAAAATTTTATTCATTATATATTTAACATTGTTTATACTTTTATTTGGATATTATGGAAAATTTTTATTATATTTATTTGATAAGATAGTAGATTTAATATTTAGTATTGTTTATTTTCCTAACGTAGTAATATATTTTTTGATATTAATTATTGTTAATATAAATGCTATATTTAGTATATTTAATACTTATTCAAAAATAAAATTTTTAAGTCAAAAAGAAGTACTTGCTATAAATATCATTAATTTATTCAGTTTTTGTTTGACCTACTTATTTTTCTTTATAATTCTTGAAACAGTTATAAGTAATGATTTAGACTTTTTTTCACAAAGCTCTTTATATGCAAACTCAATATTTCTAATGCTAGTACAAGCCAGTTCTATAATGTTTGTGTTAAATGCTATAATAATATCATTAATAATAATATATTCTAAATTGGTTAGTTTAAAAAATAATAAAGTAAAAAATAACGCTAATGAAAACATAGTTAATGATAATGAACAATTATTAGAAAATAATAATAAATTTTCTGAAAATGTTCAAGACAATAATTTCTCACAAAATAATATTAGTTTTGATAACAATGTAAATAATTCAATGTATGTGAATTATGATAATAAAGATACCAATCAACAAAATTGATTGGTATTTTTAATTTTGTTTTAAATTATCAATTTCTTGTTTCATGGCATTGATGACTTTTTTCATTAGATCAATTTGCTCGTTAATATTATTTTGAGAGCTATTTATATTGTTATCGTTAATAATATGTAAGTTATATGGCGTAGAAGTATTACTTCTGTTATTAATAACTTGTTGTTGTGCAGAATTAGTACATAAAACTTGCCCAATTGCCATAAACCAGTTGCCTAATGAATTTTGTTCAGCCGGTGTTAACTCATCAATTAATAAAAAGCCTATTGTAACAGCACTTAGTGTAAATGTTTTAGCGTTTATATTTGGAACTAGATTCATTATTTCACCTATAATATTATATCTACTTTTGATATTAAAATATGCAATAATATTTTATGTGCAAAAAATTTAATAAAAAGTTCTAAAAAAGCTTGATTTTAATATAATTATTGTGTATAATTTTGAATGTGTGGCATGCAATGATGTGTGAGGTTGCTGATACGCCAGGTTAAGTTGCAAAACAAATTAAACTGACATTCGGGTTTTTACACGGAGCAAGTCTATACTAGATATAGGCGAGAGGAGGATACAAAATGTCTAAAACTAAAGTTCGTATCAAATTAAAAGCATTTGAACACAAAAGTTTGGATGCAGCTTGCGCTAAAATAATCGAAACTGTTAAAAGATCAGGAGGTACAGCTTGTGGACCAATTCCACTACCAACTGAAATTGAAAAAGTTACTATTTTAAGAGCAGTTCACAAATACAAAGATTCACGTGAACAATTTGAAAAGAGAACACACAAAAGACTAATTGATATCGTAAATCCAACAAAGGAAACTATTGAGGCACTTTCTCATTTAGATATTCCAAGCGGTGTTGATATCAAAATAATATTATAGGAGGAAAAATATGAAAAAGGGAATCTTAGGTCGTAAAATTGGAATGACTCAAGTATTTACAAAATCAGGTAAATTAGTTCCGGTAACTGTTGTAGAAGTAGAACCTAATGTTGTAACACAAATCAAGACATTAGAAAACGATGGTTATGAAGCTATTCAACTTGGATTTGATACAAAGAGAGAAAAGTTAGCGACAAAAGCTTCTGCTGGACATACTAGCAAAGCTAATACTACACCTAAGCGCTTCTTTAAAGAAATTAAAGGTGTAGACATTAATAACTATTCATTAGGTCAAGAAATATCTGTTGATATATTTGAAGCTGGTGAAGTAGTTGACGTAACAGGAACTACAAAAGGTCATGGGTTCCAAGGTGTTATTAAAAGACATAATCAAAGTAGAGGACCTATGGGACATGGTTCACATTATCACAGAAAACCAGGTTCAATGGGTACTATGAGACCAATGCGTGTTTTTAAAGGTAAAAAATTACCAGGTCATATGGGAGTTTTAACAGTAACTATTCAAAACTTAGAAATAATTGCTGTTGATAAAGAAAATAATGTAATATTAGTTAAAGGTAATATACCAGGACCTAAAAAATCATTAGTTGTAATTAAGACTTCAGTTAAAAATCCAGGAAAAGTAAATGAAACAGAAGAATTAAACACTTATGTTACTGAAACTCCTGTAGAAGTTGCTAATGAAGAAACACCAGTTGTCGAAGAAACTGCTGAATCAGCACCTGCTGAAACAACAGAAGAATAGGAGGAATATAGATGTCTAAATTATCTGTATTAAATACAAAAGGTGAAAAAGTAAAAGATATTACATTATCAAAAGAAATTTGGGGTATAGAACCAAATAATGCTGTATTATATGATGCAATTACTTTATCAAGAAATTCATTAAGACAAGGTACAGCAGATACAAAAACACGCTCAGAAGTTAGTGGAGGAGGAAAAAAACCTTGGAGACAAAAAGGTACAGGACGTGCTCGTCAAGGTAGTACACGTGCTCCACATTGGTATCATGGTGGTGTAGTTTTTGGACCACATCCAAGAGACTACAGTAAAAAAATGAATCGTAAAGAAAGAAGACTAGCTTTAAAATCTGCGTTAGCTTATAAAGCAATGGAAAAAGAATTAATAGTTGTTGACAATTTTGATATCCAAAGTTCAAAAACAAAAGATGTTAAATCTTTATTAGCAAATTTAAAAGCTGAAAAAAATGTATTAATAGTTGTAGATGAATTAAACGAAAATATGATTTTAGCAACTCGTAACCTAAGCAATGTTATTTTATTACAAGCTAATGAAATAAATGTTTTAGATGTTATATCAGCTGATAAAATGATTATTACAGAAGCAGCTGTTAAACAAATAGAGGAGGTGCTTGTCTAATGATGAGTAATTACAGAGATATTATAAAAGCACCAATCATTACTGAAAAAAGTTCTGATTTAGCAAAAAACAATGTTATAGTATTTAGCGTTGATGTTAAAGCAAATAAAACACAAATCAAACAAGCAATAGAAAAAGTATTCAATGTAAAAGTTGATAGTGTTAATACTATAAATGTTAAACCAAAGAAAAAAAGAGTTGGACGTTATACTGGTAAAACAGTAAAAGTTAAAAAAGCAATTGTTAAACTAAGTGAAGGAAGTTCAATTGAACTTAACTAAGGAGGGTAATCATGGCAATAAAAACATTTAAACCTATGACTAATGGTACTCGTGGTATGTCTAAATTAGTTAACACTGAAATAACTAAAGATACACCAGAAAAATCACTAGTTGTAACATTAAAGAAAAATGGTGGTCGTAATAACCAAGGTAAAATCACTTTAAGACATCGTGGTGGAGGAGCAAAAAGAAAATATCGTATTATCGATTTTAAAAGAAATAAAGATAACGTTGTTGGCATAGTTGCTTCAATAGAATATGACCCAAATAGAACATCAAACATTGCTTTAATCAATTATGCCGATGGAGAAAAAAGATATATTATCGCTCCAAAAGGATTAAAAGTTGGAGATAGAGTTGAAAGTGGAGTTTCAACAGATATTAAAATTGGGAACTCACTAGAACTTGGAAATATTCCAGAAGGTACTTTAGTTCATAATGTTGAATTAAAAGCAGGAAAAGGTGGCCAAATGGCACGTACTGCTGGTTCAAGTATTCAAATATTAGGACGTGAAGGAAAATATACATTACTTCGTTTAACAAGTGGAGAAGTTCGTAAAGTATTAAGTACTTGTAGAGCTACAATTGGAGAAGTTGGAAATGCTGATCATGAATTAGTAAGCATTGGTAAAGCAGGTCGTAAAAGACATATGGGTATTAGACCTACTGTTCGTGGATCTGTTATGAACCCTAATGATCACCCACATGGTGGTGGAGAAGGTCGTACACCTGTTGGTCGTAAAGGACCTGTTACTCCTTGGGGTAAACCAGCATTAGGATATAAGACACGTGATAATAAAAAAGCAAGCGATAAATTAATCGTACGTCGTCGTAAAAAATAGGGAAAGGAATTGAATTAAATGGCTAGAAGCTTAAAAAAAGGACCTTTTATAGATAAACACTTATTTAACAAGGTTATAAAGGCAAATGAAACAGGAAAAAAAGAAGTTATAAAAACTTGGTCTCGCCGTTCAACAATCTACCCTGAATTCATTGGACACACATTTGCTGTTCATAATGGTAAAGAATTCATTCCTGTTTATGTTACAGAAGATATGGTTGGACATAAATTAGGTGAATTTGCATTAACACGTAAATTTGGTGGACATGGCGAAAATAAAGTAAAATAATTAAAACTCAGGAAGGAGGACTAAAATGGAAGCAGTAGCGATTGCAAAAGGAGTTAGAATTGCACCTCGTAAAGCCCGTTTAGTTATAGATTTGATACGTGGAAAAAGCGTAGAAGAAGCAGATAAAATATTAAAAAATATTAATAAAGAATCAGCTAGACTATCTAGAAAAGTATTAGTGTCTGCTGTTGCAAATGCTGAAAATAACTTAAGTTTAGATAAAGCTAAATTATATGTTAAAGAAGCTGTTGTTAACGAAGGACAAGTAATGAAAAGAATGAAGTTTGGTTCTCGTGGACATGTAGATCCAATTAAAAAGAGAACAAGTCATATAAAGATAGTTGTTAGTGAAAAATAAACAAAGGAGGAAAACTCGTGGGTCAAAAAGTTAGTCCAATAGGACTTAGAATTGGCATCAACAAAACATGGGAATCAAAATGGTTCGCAGACAATAAAAATTTCTCAAAATATTTAAATAATGATGTTAAAATTCGTAGATTTTTAACTAAGAAATTAAAAGATGCTGCAGTAGCAAGTATTCTTATTGAAAGATCAAATTCAAAAGTTGATGTTATTATAAATACAGCAAAACCTGGCGTAGTAATTGGTCACGGTGGAGATGAAATAGAAAAATTAAAAAAAGAATTATCAAAATTAGTAAATGAAGATATTCAAATATCAATTATGGAAGTAAAAAATCCAGATATGGTTGCTGCACTTGTTGCAGAAAATATAGCACATCAAATTGAAAATCGTGTTTCATTCAGAATCGCTCAAAAAAGAGCTATAAGAAATGCGATTAAAGCAGGAGCAAAAGGAATTAAAACTTCAGTATCAGGACGTTTAGGTGGAGCTGATATGGCAAGAACTGAGGGATATGTTGAAGGAAATGTTCCACTTCATACTTTAAGAGCAGATATTGATTATGCTCATAAAGAAGCAGATACTACTTATGGTAAGATCGGTGTTAAAGTATGGATTTACAAAGGAGAAATCCTTCCTGAAAAGAAAAATAAGGGAGGTAATGAAAATGGCAGTCATTCCAAAAAGAACTAAATATCGTAGACCACATCGTTTACAATATGATGGCGTAACAAGAGGAAACAAAGAGTTACATTTTGGTGAATATGGTTTAAAAGCAGAAGAAGGTGCTTGGATAACTCAACAACAAATCGAAGCTGCTCGTGTTGCAATGACTCGTTATATGAAACGTGGAGGAAAAGTATTTATAAATATTTTCCCACACTTATCATTAACTAAAATACCTTTGGAAACTCGTATGGGTAAAGGTAAAGGTCAACCTGAAGTATGGGTAGCCGTTGTTAAAAAAGGAAAAATTATGTTTGAAATTAGTGGGGTAGATGAAGCAACTGCAAGAGAAGCTTTAAGACTTGCAATGCACAAACTTCCTATCAAATGTAAATTCGTAAAAAAAGAAAGTGGTGAGACTAGTGAAAAATAATGAAATCAGAAATATGTCAACAGAAGAAATTACAAAAAAAATTGAAGAATATAAGGAAGAATTATTTAATTTACGTTTAAGTCAAGCTACTGGTAACCTTGAAAAACCTTCAAGAATCAAAGAATTAAGAAAGTTAGTTGCTCGCATGAAAACAATTTTACGCGAACGCGAACTATCAGAATAGGAGGTTAAACAATGGAAAAAAGAACTCAAGAATTAGTAGGAAAAGTTGTAAGCGCTTCATCAGATAAAACAATTACAGTTTTAGTTGAAACTTATAAAAAGGATACTTTATACGGAAAACGTGTTAAATATTCTAAAAAGTATGCTGCTCATGATGAAAAAAATGAGGCTAGTGTAGGAGATACAGTTCGTATTATAGAAACTAGACCTCTATCTAAAACTAAACATTTCCGTTTAGTTGAAATAGTAGAAAAAGCAATTATTTTATAATTGAAAACGAATAGGAGGATTAATATATGATTCAACAACAAAGTCGTTTAAAAGTTGCTGACAATTCTGGTGCTCGTGAACTAATGGTCATTAGAGTACTTGGTGGAAGCAAAGTTAAAACAGGTAATATTGGTGATATAGTAGTTGGAACTGTAAAAAAAGCAACTCCTAACGGTACAGTAGCAAGAAGCAAAGTTGTAAAAGCTGTAGTTGTTAGAAGTAAGTTTGGTCTTAGAAGAGAAGATGGATCTTATATTAAATTTGATGATAATGCATGTGTTATTATTAAAGATGATAAGACACCAGTTGGAACTCGTATATTTGGACCAGTTGCACGTGAATTACGTGATAAAAACTATATGAAAATTGTATCACTTGCTAAAGAAGTGTTATAGGTTGGAGGAAAAATATGGAATTTAAGACAGGAGACAAAGTAGTTGTTACGTCCGGAAAATCAAAAGGAAAAGAAGGCACTATTACTAAAGTTCTTAGATCTGAAAACAAAGTAATTGTTGAAGGCGTAAATATGATTAAAAAACATATTAAACCAAATGGTCAAACAGCTGGTAGCATCGTTGAAATGGAAGCTCCAATTAATGCTTCAAATGTAATGATGATCGATCCAAAAACTAAAAAAAGAACTAGAATAGGTCATATGATAGATAAAAATGGCAAAAAAATTAGAATTTCTAAGAAATCTAATGAAAGCCTTGATTAATTGGAAGGAGGGTATTTATGAACCACCTAAAAGAAAAATATTCAAAAGAAATCGTACCTAGTTTAATGGAAAAACATGCTTATAATAGTATTATGGAAGTACCTAAACTAGACAAAATAGTAGTAAACATGGGTGTTGGTGATGCAACAACTAATAGTAAATTAATTGATGCAGCAATGGCAGATCTTGAAGTTATTACAGGACAAAAACCTGTTGCTACTAAAGCAAAAAAAGCAATAGCTGGTTTCAAAGTAAGAGAAGGTCAAGCTATTGGATGTAAAGTTACTTTACGTGGAGAAAATATGTATAACTTTTTAGATAAATTAATTTCTATTACACTACCACGTGTTCGTGATTTTAGAGGTGTTTCCTCAAAATCATTTGATGGTAGAGGTAATTATACATTAGGACTTACAGAACAATTAATTTTCTCTGAAATAGAGTATGATAATGTTGTTAAAGTACGCGGAATGGATATTGTTTTCGTTACAACAGCAAAAACAAACGAAGAAGCTTATGATTTATTAAAAGGTTTCGGTATGCCATTTAAAAAATAATTATTAGGAGGATAGTATGGCTAAGAAAAGCATGATTGTAAAAGCTAGTCGTAAACCTAAGTTCAAAGTACGTGAATATACACGTTGTGAAAGATGTGGCAGACCTCACGCTGTACTTAGAAAATACGGAATTTGTCGTATTTGTTTTAGGGAACTAGCATATAAAGGACAAATACCAGGGGTTAAAAAATCAAGCTGGTAGGATGAAGGGAGGATATATATGGTAACAGATCCAATCGCGGATATGCTTACAAGAATTCGTAATGCAAAAGCGATGCGTTATAAAGAAGTTGAAGTACCCGCTTCAAAAATAAAATTAGAAATAGCAAGAATACTAAAAGAAGAAGGATATATAGTTGATTATAAAACTAAAGAATCTGATTCTCAAAGCATTATTGTATTAACTTTAAAATATGGTGAAAAGAAAGAAAGCGTTATCACTGGATTAAAAAGAATTTCTAAACCAGGATTACGTGTTTATGCTAAAGCTGAAGAATTACCACGTGTGTTAAATGGGCTTGGTATTGCTATCGTGTCTACTTCTAAAGGAATAATGACAGATAGAGATGCAAGACGTCAATCATTAGGTGGAGAAGTATTAGCGTTTATTTGGTAGAAAGAGAGGATTTATATGAGTCGTATTGGAAATAGAATACTTTCATTACCTGCAAATGTTACACTATCAACTGATGGAGATGTTGTAACAGTAAAAGGACCAAAAGGAGAACTTTCTACTAAAATTAATAAAAATATTACTGTAACAGTAGAAGGAAATGAAGTTAAATTAACTAGAAAAAATGATAACTTCAAGAATTTTCATGGTACTGCAAATGCTAATATCAAAAATATGATTATTGGTGTTTCAGAAGGTTTTGAAAAGAAACTAGAATCAATAGGTGTAGGATATCGTTTTGCTACTAAAGGAAATGAATTAGTAGTAACTGCTGGATATTCACATCCAGTTAATGTTGCAATCCCTAGTGGATTAACACTAGAATGTCCAAGTAATACTGAATTAACAATAAAAGGTATTGATAAACAATTAGTTGGAGAATTTGCAGCAAATGTAAGAAAAATTAGACAACCTGAACCATATAAAGGTAAAGGAATTCGTTATAAAGACGAAGTTGTTCGTCGTAAGGAAGGTAAAAAAGCTTCTAAATAATAGAAAAGGAGAGAAAATTCATGATAAAAAAAGAATCTCGCAATGAAGCTCGTTTGGCTAGACATGAACGTGTAAGAAAAAATTTATCTGGAACAGCAGAAATGCCAAGATTAAATGTGTTTAGATCAAATGGTAATATCTTTGCTCAAATTATTGATGATGTAGCTGGTAACACACTAGTAAGCGCCTCTTCTATTGATAAGGAATTAAACCTTAAAAATGGTGGAAACGTAGAAGCTGCTAAAGAAGTAGGTAAATTATTAGCTACAAGAGCAAAAAAATTAAAAATTAAACAAGTAGTATTTGATAGAGGTGGATACCTATATCATGGACGTGTAGAAGCATTAGCAGAAGCTGCACGTGAAAATGGTTTAGAATTCTAAGAGGAGGGAAATAAATGGAAAAAACAAGAAGAGAACCACGCCCAAAACAATTTGAAGAAGAAATAATCAATATCGGTCGTGTTACCAAAGTAACAAAAGGTGGTCGTCATTTCCGTTTCTCTGCTACTGTTGCAGTTGGAGATAGAAAAGGTCAAGTAGGAATTGGAACAGGTAAAGCAAATGAAGTACCTGATGCAATTAAAAAAGCCGTTCAAGCTGCTACTAAACATGTAGTAAGAGTATCTATAGTTGATGAAAGAACAATCCCACATGAAGCAATTGGTGTAAGAGGAGCTAGTAAAGTTTTACTTAAACCTGCTGCAGAAGGTACTGGAGTTAAAGCAGGAGGACCTGTTAGATCTGTACTTGAACTTGCAGGAGTTAAAGATATACTTTCAAAATCATTAGGTTCAAACACTAAAATTAATATGGCATATGCTACATTAGAAGCATTAAAATCACAAAAAACAGCAGAACAAATAGCTAAATTACGTGGAAAAAAAGTTGAGGAGATATTATAATGAAATTATATAATATTAAACCAGCAGAAGGTGCTACAAAAACTCGCAAGAGACTTGGACGTGGTATTGGAAGCGGTACAGGAAAAACTAGTGGTAAAGGTCATAAAGGACAAAACGCTCGTAGTGGTGGTGGAGTTAGACCAGGGTTTGAAGGAGGACAATTACCTCTATTCAGACGTTTACCAAAAAGAGGATTTAGTAATGCTATGTTTAAAGTGAGATATGCTACTATAAATTTAAGTGATTTAAATAAATTTGAGAATGATACAGTTATCACTCCAGAATTATTAAAAGAAATGGGATTAGTAAAAAATCAATTGAATGGAATTAAAATTTTAGGAAATGGAACTTTAGAAAAAAAATTAGTTGTAAAAGCGCACAAATTTTCTAATGTTGCTAAAGAACAAATAGAAAAACTAGGTGGAAAAGCAGAGGTGATTTAAAATGTTTGCAACAATTAAGCAAATATTTAGCCCAAAGAATAAGGACTTACAAAAAAGAATCTTATTCACATTCGCTGCTTTGTTCATATTTAAATTAGGTACAGCTATTGTAGTTCCTGGTATAGATCAAGCATCATTAGGGACTAAAAATATGGGATTTTTAGAGTTAATTGATGTAATGGGTGGAGGAGCCTTATCAAATTTTTCAATATTTGCATTAGGTGTTAGTCCGTATATTACAGCATCAATTATTATCCAGTTACTAGAAATGGATATTGTCCCATATTTAGCCGAGCTTAGTAAACAAGGCGGTACAGGAAGAGCAAAACTTAATCAAATAACTAGAATAACTGGTATAATACTTGCATTTATTCAAGGTTATATGTTCTCATTTACTTTTTTAGGAAATGGAACAGTAATGGATTATATGTTATTCTCATTAGTACTTACTGCAGGAACATGTTTTGTATTATGGCTTGGTGATCAAATAACAGCGAAAGGTATTGGAAATGGTATTTCTATGATTATCATGGCTGGTATCATTTCAAGTATGCCTAATATGTTTAAAACAGCTTTTAGTGGGTTTATAGGTAATTCAGGAAATATAATGGGTATTATTATGTTTGTGTTATATGTAATTGTTTATTTAGCAATTATAATTGGAATTATTTATGTACAATCTGCTGAAAGAAGAATAGCTGTTCAATATTCAACTAAAACTGTAAGCAGTGCTTATGGTGGAAATCAAAATTATGTACCATTTAGATTAAATTCAGCAGGAGTTATACCAGTAATTTTTGCATCAGCTTTAATATCAATTCCAGGAGTTATTGCTAGTTTTGTAAACAATCAAGCATTTACAAATTTTGTTTCAAAATGGATAACAATGACTTCACCAACGGGATTTGTATTATATATTATCTTTATATTTGCATTCTCATATTTTTATACGTTTATGCAAATAAAACCAAAAGAAATGGCTGAGAATTTACAAAAAAATGGTGGATATATCCCAGGTGTTAGACCTGGAGAAGAAACAGTTGATTATATATCAACTGTATTGAAAAGATTAACTGTAGTTGGAGCTTTTGCTTTGGCTATAATAGCTGCTTTACCAATTATATTTGGTATGATTTCAAATTTACCAAGTTCAGTAACAATTGGTGGAACAGGATTATTAATTGTTGTTGGAGTTTCACTTGAAACTTACAAACAATTAGAAAGTCAACTTGTAAGTCGTACTTATAAGAAAGGAAGACGTAGATAGTGAAAAGTATTATTCTTATTGCTCCACCTGCTGCAGGTAAGGGTACACAATCAAGTTTGATAGAAAAGACTTATCATATTCCTCATATTTCAACAAGTGATTTAATAAGAAAAATGATTGCCGAAAATAATGAGAAGTATGGGGAATTACAAAAGTCTTTAGATAATGGAATTTTAATCAGTGATGATATAATTTTAGAACTATTAAAGGTTCGTTTATCAAACAAAGATTGTTCAAATGGATATATATTAGATGGATTTCCTAGAAATATTAATCAAGCTTATTGTTATGAAGAAATATTAAAAGAACTTAATTTAAACGAAAGTATAGTAATTTATCTTTCTTTAGATAAAACAATTGCTGAAAAAAGAGTTCTTGGAAGAATGGTTTGTCCGAATTGTAAATCAGTGTATAATAAATATTTTATTGAAACATCACCAAAGTTAGATGGTGTATGTGATAAATGTAATACAAAGTTGGAGAAACGCGTAGATGATAATATAGAAACATTTGATAAGAGATATGATACATATTGTAAAGAAACAAAACCTCTGATAGATTTTTACAAATCAAAGAATATATTATGTGAAATAGACAGTAGTCTATCTAAGGAAATTGTTTTTGATAAAATCAAAAAAGTATTGGAGGATTTAGAATGATAAGTATTAAATCCGAAAGAGAAATCGAGTTAATGAGAATAGCTGGATCTATTGTTGGAGATACTCATAAATATTTACAAAAATATATTAAACCAGGTATAACAACTGCAGAATTAGACGAACTTGCTTATAATTATATTATTAGCAGGAACGCAACTCCATCTTTTAAGGGATACGAGGGATTTCCTGGAACTATATGTGCTTCAATTAATGAAGAAGTTGTACATGGTATTCCAGGTAAAACCAAATTAAGAGAAGGAGATATAATATCGATAGATATTGGAGCTTGTTATAAAGGTTATCATGGAGATTCCGCTTGGACTTATCCAGTTGGTAAAATAAGTAAGCAAAAACAAGATTTGTTGAAACATACAGAAGAATCTTTATTTGCAGGTTTATCAGTTATTAAAGAAGGTGCAAGAATAGGTGATATTGGTTATGCAGTAAGTAGTGTAGCTAATAAATATCATTTAGGTGTTGTAAAAGAACTAGTAGGACATGGAGTTGGAACTAGTGTTCATGAGGCACCAGATGTACCAAATTATGGTAAACAAAACAATGGACCTGTCCTAAAAGCAGGTATGGTAATTGCTGTTGAACCTATGCTTAATTTAGGAACAGCAGATGTTTACTTACTTGATGATGATTGGACTGTAATAACTGCTGATGATGAGCCTTCAGCTCATTTTGAACATACAGTTCTAGTTACAAAGGATGGTTACGAAATATTAACGAAGAGGTGATTATAATGGCTAAAGAAGACATTATTGAAGTTACTGGTAAAGTTATTGAAGCATTACCAAGTGGTGAATTCAAGGTAGAATTAGAAAATAAACATACTGTAATAGCTCACGTTTCTGGTAAAATCCGAATGTATAATATTCGCATTTTACCAGGTGATACAGTAACAATGGAATTATCCCCATATGATTTAACACGTGGGCGTATAACCTATAGAAAATAGTAGGAGGGTAGATTATGAAAGTAAGACCATCAGTAAAAAAAATATGTGATAAATGTAAAATCATAAGACGTAAAGGAAAAGTTTATGTAATTTGTGAAAATCCAAAGCACAAACAAAGACAAGGTTAATAGGAGGTGTAATTAATGGCACGTATTAAAGGTGTAGATGTACCTAATAATAAAAGAATTGAAATCGCATTAACTTATATTTATGGTGTAGGTAGAAGCCTATCAAATAAAGTATTAAATGCAGTTAATATTGATGTTAATAAAAAAGCTGGTGAATTAACTAATGATGAATTATCATTAATTCGTGATGAGCTTAATAATTATTTAACTGAAGGAGATTTACGTCGTGAAGTTAATATGAATATTAAGACAAAAATGGAAATTAATTCATATCAAGGAACACGTCATAAAAAAGGTTTACCTGTAAGGGGACAAAGAACAAATAGGAATGCAAGAACTCGTAAAGGAAAAGGAAAAGTTGTTGCTAATAAGAAAAAATAAACTTTAAAGGAGGTTATTTAAATGGCTTATAAACCAAGAAAACGTAAAGTTAAAAAGAACGTTCCAGAAGGAAAAGCATTTATTCATTCAACATTTAATAATACTATAGTAACTGTTAGTGATATGAATGGTAATGCAATCAGTTGGGCTTCAGCTGGAACATTAGGATTTAAAGGAAGCAAAAAGTCAACTCCATTTGCAGCAGGCATGGCTGCTGAAGCTGCAGGAAAAGCTGCTGCTGATATGGGAATGAAAAAAGTAGAAGTTTATGTTAAAGGATTAGGTTCTGGTCGTGAAACAGCTATTAGATCTTTACAAACTGCAGGACTTGAAATTACTACAATTTCAGATGTAACACCAATCCCACATAATGGATGCCGTCCACCAAAACGCCCACGTGGATAAAAGAAAGGAAGTGCTTTTAGCATGTTGAATTTTGAAAAACCAATATATAAAATTACAGAATATATCGAAAATAATAATTTTGGAAAATTTGAACTAGAACCTTTAGAAAGAGGGTTCGGAACAACAATTGGTAATGCTTTAAGAAGAGTTATGTTATCAAGTATGCCAGGATCTGCAATAGTTGCAATTAGAATAGATGGAGTTATGCATGAATTCCAAACTATCGATGGTATAGTTGAAGATGTTACAACAATTGTTTTGAATTTAAAAAATGTAGTTGTAAAAAATTTAACTGAAGAAACTAAAGAACTTCATTTATCCGTTTCAGAAGAAGGCGTTGTTACAGCTGGTGATATTAAAACTGATTCAGATGTTGAGATTATTAATAAAGACCAAGTAATTGCTACTATATCAAAAGGTGGTAAATTAGATATGGATTTAATAGTTTCAAATGGACGTGGATATGTTCCATCAGTTGATAATAAAAAGTTTATTGAAGGAAATAAAATTGGTTTTATTCCTATCGATGCACTTTATTCACCTGTTGAACGTGTTAGTTATGAAATAGAAAATGCACGTGTTGGACAAGATGCTAATTATGATAAATTAATAATGAATGTTCAAACTAATGGTTCATTGAAACCAGAAGAAGCAATGGCTTTGGCTTCAAAAATACTTATTGAACATTTAAATATAATTGCTGATTTAAATGAAATAGCAGACGTGACAGGTATTATGAATGCAAAACAAGAAGATAGTAAATTAAAAAAATTAGAAACTCCTATTGATGATTTAGATTTCTCAGTAAGAGCATATAATTGTTTGAAAAGAGCTAATGTTAATACATTAGGAGATTTAACTGAAAAAACAGAATTAGAAATGATGAAAATACGTAATTTAGGTAAAAAATCTTTGAAAGAAGTTATAGATAAAATCAAAGAAATGGGACTTAGATTTCGTGATGAAGATTAGTAGTTAGGAGGAAAAACAAATGGCTTATAGAAAATTAGGACGCACTAATAAACATAGAAGAAGTATGCTTGCCAATCTAACTAAAGACTTAATTATGAATGAAAGAATCGAAACAACAGAAACAAGAGCAAAAGAAACTCGTAAATTTGTTGATAAAATGATTTCATATGGTAAAGATGGATCATTAGTTGCAAGAAGAAAAGCATTAGCATTCTTACAAAATGATACTGTAGCAGTAAAAAAAGTTTTTGATGACTTAGCTGTAAGATATGCTAATCGTAATGGTGGATATACAAGAATTTTAAAAATTAATGAAAGAAGAGGAGACGACGCTTTAGTTGTTATTCTTGAATTAGTAGAAGGAGATGCTAAATAAGCATCTTTTTGTTTGTGTAAAACTTGTTTTTAATGTATAATGAAAATGGTGATACTATGAAGGCTTTAATAACAGGTGCAAGTTCTGGATTAGGAAGAGAATTTGCAAAAATCTTAAGCAATATGGGATATGATTTAATACTAGTAGCTCGAAGAAAAAAAAGATTAGAATCTTTACAAAAAGAATTAAATACAAATGTACAAATTATCTCAATGGATATCTCTAGCTCATATAATTGTATGCAACTATATGAATTAGTAAAAAAGGAAGATATTGAGATACTAATAAATAATGCTGGTTTTGGAGTTTTTGGTCAATTTACTAAAACTAATATAGAAAAAGAATTGGATATGATTGATTTAAATATAAAAACTGTTCATATGTTAACAAAATTATTTTTAAAAGATTTCAAAAAGAAAAACAAAGGTTATATATTAAACGTTGCAAGCTCTGCTGCATTTTTGCCAGGTCCATTGATGGCTAGTTATTATGCTTCAAAATCTTATGTATTTAATTTAACAATGGCAATTCATGAAGAATTAAGACGAGAAAATAGTAATGTTTACGTTGGAGTATTATGTCCGGGACCAGTTGATACAGAATTTAACAAAGTTGCTGGTGTAAAATTTAGTGTGAAATCATTAATTGCAGATAAGGTATGTAATTATGCAATAAACAAAATGTTTAATAAAAAAATGCTTATAATACCTGGATTTCAAATGAAATTTATATATGCTTTTAGTCGCTTTTTGCCTTTAAAAATGAAATTAAAACTAACATATAATATACAAAAATCAAAAAAGGATAATACAAAGTAATATATATAAAAAATTATAATAAAATTAACTATAAAAGCCTATTTTTCATTGACTTTTTATAGTTTTTTTTATATAATTAGACTTGGTACATTTAGTTAATCCCACATATAATAAGTCTTGGGACAACTTATTATTTGTAAAGGAGAAAGGAAGACAGTATGAAAAATTCATATATGCAAAAAAAAGAAGAAGTTGTTCGTAATTGGTATGTAATTGATGCTAGTGGAAAAAACTTAGGTCGTATTGCTACTAAAGCAGCTCATATTTTGAGAGGAAAACATAAACCAACATTTACACCACATGTTGATTGCGGAGATTGTGTTATTATTATTAATGCATCAGAAGTAAATTTAACAGGAAATAAATTAGATGATAAAATCTATTATAATCACAGTGGATATACTGGCGGTTTAAGAGAAAGAACAGCTCGTGAAATGAAAGAAAATTATCCAGTTGAAATGATTGAAAGAGCAGTAAAAGGTATGCTTCCAAAAGGAAGATTAGGAAGACAAATGTATAAAAAATTATTTGTTTATGCAGGAAATGAACATCCTCATATGGCACAAAAGCCAGTGGATTTGAAGGACTAGGAGGGTTTTAAATGGCTGAAAAAAGAATATTTTTAGGAACAGGTAGAAGAAAATCTTCTATAGCTCAAGTAAAAATGGTTCCAGGAAAAGGAAAAATCACTGTTAATGGAACTGATGTTAGAGATTTCTTTCCATATGAAACAAATGTAATGGATTTAAAGCAACCATTAGTTTTAACACAAACAGAAGAAACTTTTGATATTGATGTAAAAGTTTCTGGTGGTGGTTTCACAGGTCAAACTGGTGCTATTCGTTTAGGTATTGCTAGAGCTTTACTTGAATATGATAAAAACACTGATCCAACTAGTGAAACAAGTTATAGAAAAATCCTTAAAAGAGCTGGTATGATTACTAGAGATTCTCGTAGTAAAGAAAGAAAGAAACCAGGTCTTAAAGCAGCTCGTAGAGCTCCACAATTTTCAAAAAGATAATTTTCAAGAACATGTTATATGTTCTTTTTTCTTTATTTATTTTTCATTTTTATGTATAATAAATATAGGTGATAAAATGAAGAATAAAGTTGTAATTATTGGATGTGGAAATGTTGGAATGAGCTATGCTTATGCACTCTTGAATCAAAAAACTAGAGTTAACGAATTAGCGCTTATTGATCTAGATGAAAAAAGAATAGAGGGGGAAGTAATGGATTTAAATCATTGCCTTCCTTTTGCACCTACACCAATGACGATAAAAAAAGGTAGTTATGAAGATTGTAGTGATGCAACTATAGTTATGATAGCAGCAGGAGCTAATCAAAATCCAGGAGAAACACGAATGGATTTAATAAATAAAAACAGTAAAATTTTTAAAGAAATAGTTACAAAAGTAATGGAAAATGGATTTAATGGAATTTTTTTAATTGCTACAAATCCTTTAGATGTAATGACATATGTAACTTGGAAATATTCAGGATTACCTCATCATAAAATAATTGGAAGCGGAACTATTTTAGATACGGCACGATTAAGATATATGATTAGTGAAAAATTAAATATTAGTACAAGAAATATTCATGCATATGTAATTGGTGAACATGGTGATTCTGAATTTGTTCCTTGGAGTAGTGCACAAGTTGGGACACAAGATATTAAAGATTTTATTTCAGAAGAAGAGCTAAATCAAATAAGTGAAAAAGTAAGAAATGCTGCTTATGAAATAATTAATAGAAAAGGCGCCACTTACTATGGAATAGGAATGTGCTTAGTTAGAATAACAAATGCAATATTGAGTGATGAAAATAGTATTATAACAGTTTCTTCTTATGATAAAACTAATGATATATTTGTAGGTGGTGCAACTATTATAAATAAAAACGGTTGCAAAGAGCGAATGTATATTAAGTTGAATGAAGAAGAAACTAAAAAACTTGAAAAATCAATATCTATAATCAAAGACGCAATCAATAGCATAGAAGAGTAGGTGGCATATGATATTAAGTAATGATTGGAAAGATTATGAACTAATAGATGCAGGTAATGGTGAAAAATTAGAAAATTGGAATGGTGTAATCTTAAGAAGACCAGATCCACAAGCAATATGGCCAGTTGAAAATATAGATGAAATATGGAAAAATCCAGATGGATTCTATCATAGGAGTCATACAGGTGGTGGAAACTGGGATTTTAAAAGAAAATTAAAAGATTTTTGGTGTGTAAATTATAAAGATCTTACATTTAAAGTTAGCCCTACTAATTTTAAACATACAGGTTTATTTCCAGAACAAGCAGCTAATTGGGATTTTGCAATAGAGAAAATAAAAAAAGCTAATAGACCAATAAAAGTATTAAATTTATTCGCTTATACTGGGGGTGCTACTATGGCATGCTCATATGCTGGTGCAACAGAAGTAGTTCATGTTGATGCAGCAAAAGGAATGGTAGAATGGGCAAAAGAAAATATGAAACTATCTAAATTAGAAAATAATAAAATACGTTTTATAGTTGATGATTGTATAAAATTTGTTGAAAGAGAAATAAGAAGAGGAAATAAATATGATGTAATTATAATGGACCCTCCTTCATATGGAAGAGGTCCAAATGGAGAAAAATGGAAATTTGAAGAAAATATTTATAACTTGATTAACTTATGTATAAAAGTATTGAGTGATAAACCATTATTTTTCCTAATTAATTCTTATACAACTGGTATTTCAAGTTCTGTATTAGAAAATATATTAAAATTAAAACTTGTCCCATTATATCCAGCAGGTATTGTAGATTCGGGAGAAATAGGATTACCTATTACAAAAAATAATATGGTATTACCTTGTGGTATATATGGTAGATGGCAATGCAATGATTAAAATATTGTATGAAGATAATCACGTATTGGTTGTTTTAAAACCTGCTAATATTCCAGTACAAGAGGACTCTAGCAAAGATGAAGACCTACTTACAATGCTAAAAAAATATATAAAGGAAAAATATAATAAACCTGGTAATGTATATTTAGGCTTAGTACATAGATTAGATAGACCAGTTTCTGGGATTATGGTGTTTGCTAAAACTAGTAAAGCAGCTTCTAGGTTAAGTGAACAAGTAAGAGAAAATAAATTTATAAAAAAATATAAACTAGTTGTACATGGTAAATTAAATCAGAGTAGTGGAATATTATTTGATAGATTATTGAAAGATACAAGAAATAATATTGTAAAAGTTTCTCCTAATGGAAAAGATTCTTCATTAGAATATAAAGTAATTGATTATGATAAAACTCACGAACTTTCATTAATTGAAGTTAAATTAATTACTGGGCGTTCACATCAAATAAGGGTTCAATTTTCTAGTAGAAATCATCCATTATATGCAGACCAAAAATATAATCCAACACCAGACTTTGATAATATAGCACTATTTGCTTATCATTTAGAATTTTTTCATCCTACAACAAAGCAATTATTAGTTTTTGAAGAAAACCTTCCTAATAAAAAGCCCTGGAATTATTTTAGTTAATTAATAAAAAAAACAACATATATTTAATTAAGGTGAGTGTATGATTAAGTATAAAATTTATGTTGTTTTTTTATTGTTTTTATCCATTTGTGCTTTTGGATTTGTTCGTGCTAGTGATAATGATTTACCACTTTTAGGAAAGGTAATCTATATAGATGCAGGACATGGTGGAATTGATCCGGGAGCTGTATATAAAGATATACATGAAGCAGATATAAATTTAAAAATTAGTATGTCTTTAGCCAATTTACTTGAAAAAAATGGTGCTATAGTTTTATTAACAAGAACAGGTGACTATGACTTATCTGTAAATAATGCGGTTAATAGAAAGAGGAGTGATTTATCTAGAAGAGCTAATATAATAAATGAATCAAATGGTGATTTATATATATCTATTCATTTGAATTCAATAGCTTCTTCTACATGGAAAGGTGCTCAAGTCTTTTATGATGATATAAATCCTAAAAATGAAAAAATAGCTAAATTACTTCAAAATGCGTTAAAAAAAGACTTAAAAAGTTCAAGAGAATATAAGGAAATGAATAATATGTATATGTATAAAAGAATAAAAATCCCAGGTGTTTTAGTAGAAGTTGGATTTTTGAGTAATGATAATGAAAGATATTTATTACTGCAAAAAACATATCAAGATAAAGTGGCAAAGTCATTATGCGGTGGAATAATTGAATATTTTCATTCATAATACAAAAATATTTCATATTTTTTTCATATTTCATGTGTTATAATTATTTTAGGGTGAAGATATATGGCAAATAAAATATTTAAAACACTTGATGAACAAATAGATATTTTAAAAGCGAGAGGTTTAATAGTAAATGATTATGACAAAGCAAAAAAAATTCTTTTTAAAGAAAATTATTTCTTTTTAAATGGTTATAGACATTTTTTTACTGCAAATTATAAAGATGAAAATTTTATACCTGGTACAACATTCGAAGAATTGTATTCAATGTTTACATTTGATAGAAAAATTAGAAATATATTTTTTAAAAACATATTAATTATTGAGAATAATATTAAATCGGTTATTAGTTATCAACTTTCTAAAAATTATGGTTATAAAGAAAAGAATTATTTAAATCCACAAAACTTTAATCAAGATGCAATGAAAGTAAGACAAGTTAATGATGTTATATCTAAAATGAAAAGACAAATTAGAATAAATGGAAAAAAACATACTGCAACTATGCATTATATAAATAATTATGGATATATCCCAATGTGGATTTTAGTAAAAGTATTGTCTTTTGGTATTGTTTCAGAATTATATGGTATATTAAAACTAGATGATCAAGTTGAAATAGCGGAATTTTATGGATTGCCTGTTGAAACATTAGTTATCTATTTATCTATATTAGCTAATTTTAGAAATCTGTGTGCGCATGAAGATATTTTATATGATTATAGAACCCAGAGAATGATACCAAATGATATAATTCATTCCAGATTGCAAATAGAAAAATCAGATGAATATTATAAATATGGTAAAAATGATTTATTCGCACTTATGATTATTTTAAAATATATGTTAAGTGAAGATGAATTTAAAGATTTGTTTAATGAACTTGAATATGAAATCGATTTGTTAACAGGTAAGATTAATATACTAAGTATATCTACTATATTAAATAAAATAGGTTTTCCAGATAATTGGGAAGAAATTATTGATTAGGAGGATGATAATATAAATGAAAAAAGTATTTCCACATATATTAACAAGTTTAATTACAATAGTTGTTGTTTTTAGTGGTATATTTTTATATGATATTTTTAATAAAAAAAGTTGTTGTGTAACGTCAAATTCTGATTATTCTAATGTTAATATTACCGAAGCTGATACTATTAAAACTAGTGTAAAAAAAGTATATGATTCTGTTGTATTAATAGAAACTTATAGTGGACAAACTATATCTGGAACAGGAACTGGTTTTGTATATAAAAAGGATGATAAAAATGGTTATATTTTAACTAATTATCATGTTGTAGAAAATTCTAAATCGATTAAAGTAACTTTTACTGATGGAAAAACATATGATACAACATTACTTGGATATGATGAATATTATGATGTAGCTGTTTTATCTGTAGATGCTAATTCTGTTATATCTGTTGCAACAATAGGAAGTAGTGAAAAAGCAGAGGTTGGTGATACTGTGTTTACTGTTGGTTCACCGTTGGGTTCTAGTTATATGGGAACTGTAACAAAGGGAATAATTTCAGGTAAAGACAGACAGGTTTCTGTAACAATTAATAATTCCTCTTATATTATGGAAGTGTTACAAACTGACGCTGCTGTAAATCCCGGAAATAGTGGTGGACCATTAGTAAATATTAACGGTGAAGTAATTGGAATAACTTCCATGAAATTAGTAGAAAATCAAATTGAAGGGATGGGATTTACAATTCCTATAGAATTGGTTATGTCTTGTACAGATACTTTAGAAAAAGGTGAAAAGATAGAAAGACCATATTTAGGTGTAGAAACTTCAAGTATTGATAATAGATTTTATCTAAGAAGATATAATATTAATATTCCTGATGAAGTTACATTTGGGGCAGTCATTGTAAATGTTGTTTCAAATTCACCAGCTTCTAATGCAGGTTTAAAATCTGGCGATGTTATTGTTACTATCGATGATGTTGAAATAACTGATTCTACTTATTTAAAATATAATTTATATAAACACAAAATTGACGATAAAGTTAAAGTAAAATATTATAGAGATGGTAAGATAAACGAAACTGTTGTTACTCTTAGTAAACTTGATAGTTAGTAAATAAAAGTATTTAATTTTGTTAATTAAGTACTTTTTTTATTTGGATTTTTAAAATGTTTTTAATATTAATTTTGACATATATCACGCAAATGGTTAATTATCATATTATAACTTTAGGAGTGATAATATGGCTAAAATTGTTATAGACGCAGGACATGGAGGAGATGATCCAGGTGCAAGCGGTAATGGTATTATTGAAAAAGATTTAACTTTAAAAATTTCACAGTATATGTATGATAGATTCAAAGATTTAGGGATTCCTGTAAAAATGACCAGAACTACTGATGAAACTATTTCACCAACTGAAAGAGTTAAAAGAGTTTTGGATGCGTATGGAAATAGTAATGATGTAATTGTTATATCAAATCACATAAATGCAGGAGGTGGCGATAGTCATTGTGTAACGAATGTATAACAATTAAAGCCAAATAAATATGAAAAGGAATGGAGAACTGTTATGAATATTAGTTACACTAAGAGTGGTGATTATTTATTACCAAATTTGAGATTAAAAGATAAAGAAAGATTTAATATAGGAAAGTATGGATTACTTAAATTAGAGTATTTAAAGAAGAATAAAAGAGGATTATATATTGAACTGCTTATGAAAAATAAGTTGAATAAATATTTGCATGATATTGATATTACTCTTATGGAGAAAGAACAAAGTTTAATTAAAGAACTTGCTGAAAAAGAAAATATTAATGAAGAATTAAAAAGTAGTATTCAAATGTTATGGATTGGTAAAATGAATAATATAAAAAACAGAGCAGAAGAAATTATTTTAAAGGAGTATATCTATGTGTGATATAACTGATAAAGAATTTGAAGAAAAATATTTACCTTTCTATAACAATGTTAATGATTATTTAAATAATTATGTTATTCCAGATCTAGTAGCATTTTATTTAGCAAACGGATATAGTAGACATTGTTTATCAGATTGTCCTTTAAGGAATCATATTAACTCTGCGATAGATGTATTTAATTGTAGATGTGATATGAATAAACTTATATCTAAAGTAAAAGAAATATTAAAAATTAAATATAATTTAGTAGTGAAAAATACAAATCCTTTAAGATTAAAAAGATATTATTAAAGAAATTAACACTATCAGAAATGGTAGTGTTTTTAGTTTGTAGGAGTATGTTTATTGTCTAGCCAGCACTGAATTTGTACTCCCGTACGAAATTCGTATGTGGGAAATGTCCCAAACCCTATTTATAATGTAATTACAATTGTATGTACAAATATAATTATATGTGTTATAATATTAATATAATCGAGGTGATTATATTGCTAAGTAAATATATCAAAAACTCAGCTTTGATAAGAGATTTTAATCAGGGTAAATCATCGAAGTATTTTAATAAGGTTCATAACGAAAAAGAACCATTACGTATAACAAGAAATGGAATTGATTATGTTGTTGTGCTTGATTTTCAACAATATATCGATTTAATTGATAAAATTGAAAAAATAGAAGGAAGTGTAAAAAATGTCAGAACAAACTATACAAAATGATTTATATTCATATAATGTTAGTATATTGGATAAATATGAATGTTTAAATTTAGGTGCAACTACTATAAGAAATTTAATGAGTTCAAAAAAATTAGAAAATATAATGTTCCGGATAATGTTATGGATAAAAAACCTGATGTTCTTATAATAGATAAAATTGGTGATATCATAATATATCAGGAACACAAGGTTCCATATAAGTTTAGGAGTTTTAATGATATTAAAAAAGCTATTGAACAAGAACTATATGTTGCAAAAGCTTTGAATGCTAAAATATATATTGTTACTGATGGCGAGGATTTTATTTGGATTAATCCGTTGACTGACGAATATATATTAGATGAAAATGGCGATAAATTAACATTTAAAATAAAGCCTAAGGATAATCAGAAAGAATTAGTGGATATAATAAATAGAGTAATAATATCAATTGATGAAAATAATAATCAATTATTAAAAAAGGAATTTGTAGATCCTACGGATTTAGCTCAAAAGATAAACGGAATACTAAAAAATCTAACTTTTGCATCATCGAAAATGTCTCTTTATACTTTTGTTGAAGTTTTTCTGTTTAAATATTTATCTGATATAGAAATATTAAAAGGTGAGAATTCATTTAACTATATTTGTAATTTGTATAATAATAATGAAATGACTGATGCAATAGTATTAGGAAAATATTTAGATGGTCCAAGGGAGACAATGAAAACATTATTTCCAGTTGGTAAGGATGGGACTAGTATAATTAATGGTAAAGTTTTTCATGTTGAAAAAGACCAGTTTAATAATTATATAAGTGTTGATAATACTGATATGATCTTTAAACAGGTAATATTAGAATTCAAAAAATATGAAGAGGCTAAAGGTAAATTTATAAATATTAGTAAAGATTTTAAGTCTAAATTATTTGAAACTTTCATGAAAAATAGTGATGATAAATCCGACATGGGACAATTTTTTACTCCATTGAAAGTAGTTGATGAAATGGTAAACATGGTGGATATTAAAGAAGGTATGAAAATATGTGATCCAGCATGTGGGGTTGGTAAATTCTTGTTAGAGGCAATTGAAGATAAAATTGATAGTTGCTATACTATGGAAAATGGAGAACTTCATAAAAAAATAGAAATATTTGGTTTTGATAAAATGATGTCTGAAAAAGATGACATAACAATTATATTAGCTAAAGCTAATACTCTTATTTATTTTTCAAAGTTGTTTAAAGAAAATAATTCGCTTTATGATGTGCAATATTTGGCAAATAATTTGTTAAATAGTACATATAAACTTAGTAAGTCTTTATTAGGTACATTAGAAAACTTAGAACCTAATAAATATGATTTAATAATGGCTAATCCCCCATATTATCAATCTAAAGTGATGAAGGAAGAGGCTAATAAAACAGGACAATACACTTTAGGTGGCGCTGGAGTTGAAGCAATGTTTTTGGAATGGATTTTAAAATCTCTTGATTCGGGTGGAATTGCAAATGTTGTTTTGCCAGATGGGATATTTTCTAATAAAAATAATAAAAAGATTAAACAACATATCTTAGATAATTTTTATTTAGAAAGTATCATTTCGTTACCTGTTAATACATTTTTTAATACACCTAAAAAAACTTATATTTTGACAGTTAGAAAAAAAACTGAATATGAACTTCAAAACAATATTAAACAAAATTATCCTGTTTTTACGTATATATGTAATTCTATTGGTGAAACATTAGATGTTTATAGATTTGATGATAATAATCATAATGATTTGCACGAAGCAGTATGTAAATATAATAATTATAAAAACTTAAAAGATAAATATAATATGCAGGAACCATTTAAAACTTATTTTGAATCAGATAAAAAATTTAAAATGATATCAATTGAAAAGTTTAGTAGTGATGAGTCTTGGATAATAGAGAACTTCTGGTCTCAGGAAGAAAAAATAGAAATTGGTTTGATAAGGAAAAGAGAAACAAAATCAGTAGAAGAATTTATTGATATTTTAACTAATACTTGTTTAATGATAAATAATTTTAAGGAGAAGTTGGAATGTTTAAAATAAAAGAGGTTTCCTTAAATGAAATTTTTGATTATAAAAATGGTGATTCTAAACTAACTAAAACTTATTGTAATGCTCATAAAGGTAAATATGAAGTTTTTACTGGTTCTACAAAAGATAGTTTTGCATTTATTGATACATATTCATATGAAGGTGAAAATTTAAGTTTCACAACAGATGGTGAGTATGCCGGTACAATTCAAATATTAAATGGAAAATATAGTGTTGGCTCTCATAGAACTTTGCTTATTAAAAGAGATAATAATATTAACATAAATTATTTTAGGTTCATATTGAAGGATATTATTAAATCGAAATATAAAAAAGGTGATGTACCATCAGTTCATTGGAATAGTATAAAAAATGAAAAGGTTAAAGTGCCTATAAATGAATTTAATGAATATGATTACGATGCACAAACAATTATAGCAAATACATATAGTTTTATTGAGGAAAGTAAAAATGAATTATTAGATAAGAAAAATGAAATATTACAAGTAAAAGTTGATTTTATGAGTAATATTAAAACAAAAAAAGTTAAAATTACTGATTTGTTTAAACCATGTTTGGGTAATGGAAAATATACTAAAGAACTTTGTTTAAATAGACCGGGAATTTATCCTGTTTATTCGGGTAATACATTTAATGAATTCTGTAAAATTGATAGTTTTGATTTTGATGGAGAATATTTAACTTGGGCGAAGGACGGTTTAGCTGGTTATATAATGTATCATAATGAAAAGTTTTCTATAACTAATCATAGAGGTATACTTATACCTACCAAAAATTGTAAAAATATTGATTTTGAATATGTTAAACTAGTTTTAGAACCAATTTTTCGTAGGAACATTAAGGGAAGATTAGGAATTAATGGTAAAAATGAATATACAACATTAAGTAAAGATATGATTTTAAATATAAATGACAAAATCGAAATTCCAGTAACTGATACTGGTGAGTTTGATTTGAATAAACAAAAGGATATTGTTTATAAGATGAAAAAAATTGATGAAATTAAATCAACTGTTATAGAACAGATAGATTATTTAGTTAATACATCTATCGAAATTTCATTTTGAATTAATAATTATAGTGGGAGTACAGAAATGTACTCCTTTTGTATGTTTTGTACAATTTCTTTTTGTTTTAATTTGTTATAAGATGAAAGCACCTAGGGAAAATAATATTTAAAAGTGCACTTTTATTATCTCAAGATATATCTTATATAATGATTATTATGGATAAAGAAGAATTTATAAATGTATTTATTTTAAAATCCGTATTAAGAGATAATAGATTAACATTTTTAGAAAGATTATTATTAATTTATATAATAAGTCTTTGTAAGAAAAATGGTTATTGTTGGGCTACTAATAGATATTTTTGTGATATTTATAATGTAACACAGGTAACTATATCAAAAAGTATAAGTAATTTAGCCACCTTTGGTTATATTAAGACTGAATATGATAATAAAGGTACAAATAATTCTAAGCGTATAATTAAATTATCGGAGGTCTTAAATTTAAAATTAAAAAGTATTAAAGATAATTATAATACAGGCTATAAACAAAACTTTAAACAATATAATAATAAATTAAATAAAAAAGAAGATAGTATTTATTATAAAGATGAAGAAGGTAATGAATACTGGCATGGTAAGTTAATAACTAAAAATGAAGCAACTATTGAAGAACAAGAAGAATTAAAAAAACTATTAAGTGATATATACGAGGAGGAATAAGAAATAAAATGAAACAGACACTCATAAAATTTTATGAGGTGGCTTATGTTTAAAATTACGGAAACTTTTAAAAAGGATGATAATGCTCTTAATTTGGTAGATTTGTTAAATAAATATATAAAAAGTGTACTAATTAAAAATTAGCACATTCGCGAGTTTGAATATAAAGTATTATACTTTAAATGGCTTTTATTGTTATACAAAAAAGAAAGGAGTAATAAATGTATAACGGATTGATACAAATGCCAAATAATATTTATAGAGCTGTCATATATATAAGATTATCTGAAGCAGATGAAGGAAAATCTTATGAATCAGAAAGTGAAAGTATTACTAATCAAAGAAATTTATTAATGAATTTTGTAAAAGAAAAAGGATTTATATTTGTTGGAGAATATGTTGATGACGGATATTCTGGTACTAATTTTGAAAGACCTGGATTTACTAAAATGATTGAAGACATTAAAAACAAAATGGCTAATTTGGTTATAGTAAAAGATTTATCAAGATTAGGTAGAGATCATGTTATGACAGGATATTATATAGAAAACTTTTTTCCAGAAAACAATATAAGATTTATATCATTACAGGAAAACTACGATAGTGCAATTAATCAAGCAAGTAACGATTCATCGACATTTATAATTGCTTGTAATGATTATTATAGTAGGCAAAATTCTATTAAAATTAGAAGTGTTTTAAATGATAAAAGAAAGAAAGGAAAGTTTATTGGAAGTAATCCAAGCTATGGATATATGAAAGATCCCAATGAAAAAGGTCATTTAATACCTGATCCTGAATATGCTCCAGTAGTAAAAAAAATATTTGAAATGGCTGCCAGTGGTGCAGGATTATCAGATATAGCTTCATATTTAAATGATAATAAAATTAAAACACCTAGTAGTTTAAAACGAAAAAATCCCAATTCTAAAATGAGATATAATGAACAATGGACCACATCATCGGTTAAAAAGATATTAAAGAATAGAATGTATACAGGTGATATGGTTCAAAGTACACAGACTAAAGTAAATTATAAATCTAAAAAGAAAAAAGCTCTTCCAAAGAGTAATTGGGATATAGTTCCTAATACACATGAACCTTTAATAGATAAATTAACTTTTGAAAGAATCCAAGGTAATGTTAAAAGAACTAGTAAAAGTATCAGCAAAAGAGACAAAAGATTATTTGAAAATTTACTATTTTGCAAAGAATGTGGAAATGCTTTAACTATTACTTATAGAAAAAATCAAGATTATTGGACTATCAATTGTAATAAATATGCAAGAGATCCAAGAAGAAGATTATGTGAACCACATTTTATGCCATATGATAAATTAGAAGAAGCTTTACTTGAAGTAGTAAGAACAACCTGTAAAGATTATATTAATAAAATTGATTCTAAAGTCTTATCAAAGGAAATAACAGATAAAAATAGTAGTAAGGATGATAATAAGGAAAAGATAAGATATTTAGAAAATAAGATAAAAGAATATATCTCAAAAATAGATATGTTATATGAAGATAAGTTTAGAGGTAATATTTCAGAAGCTACTTATAAAAGGTTATCACAGGAAACAGAAAGACTTTTAAATAAAGCTGAGTTAGATTTAGAAAAATATAAAACTACTAAAAATGAAGGTATTAAAACAAAAGAATTAGAAGAATATGAAAAAAGAATAAGAGAATTAATTGATATAAAGAAACCTACTAGAGAACTTTTACAAACATTAATCGATAAAATTGAAATTGATAAAGATAAAAATATTGAAATTTTCTATAGATTCATGATTTAAAAAATTCTGTGCATTATGCACAGAATAGTACATAAAATTAAAACTCGTATATATCACAATTATTACTTCGGTCCAAATTGGTCCGAAGTCTAAATATAAATAACTTTGTCCCAAATTGGGACAAGGTTAACATACGACCGTGTTTGTCGGAAGCTATAACTTCGTCGCATATTGCTACAAGGTTAAAAAATGACAGATTAACATGTAATATAATTTTTTGCAAGTCAAATTATAACTTGTGTTCAACTTGGGCACAAGTTAAAACTTCTACCCAAGATGCGCAGAAGTTGAATAATTTATAGACGATCATAATTATTTGTTAGATTTTATACTATCATAAATTAAAGGCAATAGAATAACAGTTGATAAAAAAGTAAATATATCAATTATTTGTGGAAAAAATTGTTCTTTAAATAATACCATAATTATATAAACAATAATAAATGTAATAATTATTGAAATGTTTGTTGATTTCTTAATAATTAAATTCCATTTATCTTTATTTTCTAATTGTTTAAATAAATTAAATAATTTGTTTTTAATTATTTTAATTGCATTAAGGCAAATAATTATAATTAGGTTTAATAAAATTGTAGGAATACTAAGTATAGAAAATATTATTATATCTATAATTTTAGTAAGTTTATTATTGTACTTTCTGTATAAATAAAAATCATAATTAATGAAAGTAAAATCTTTTTCTTTATAAATAAAATAATCACTAATTGATTTTGATATTTTTTGTTTAAGAGTAGTGTTAATATTAGAAATAAGTACAAAAATATTTGTTGAAGTTAAAAATGCAAATAAAATGATTTTAATTATTAAGTATAGTATTAATAATATTTCTTTATACATGTGTGGTATATTAGCAAAAGTGTCTAAATAAACAGGTGTTACATATCCTGAAAAAAATATAATAAAAATAATTGTAGATGTTACATTTATATACTTGGTATCTAATGTAAAATCATTTTTATTGCTATAGATGTTTGAAACAGATTTTATTAAAGTAAATAGTGGTAATATAAAAATTAATATTGTTAAAGTGATATTTTTAAAATTAGAAACTATGTATATTGTAGCAAGAATTGATGCTAAAAATAATATTGTTACTTTGTATTGATGTATTTTGTCAAATTTTCCTTTTGCTTGTATCTTTGTTTTGGTTTGTATATGATCTAAATATTCAATAAATAAGAAATTTGCAATAAATGGTATTCCTACTATTAATTCAAATATGTGATTATATAGAAAAAAATTTAAATGTTCTATCATAATGACACCTCCGTAATTTAGTTATATATTTTAACACTTTATGAAGATAAAGGCAATAATTTGAGTTTGGGGTAATTTAGCACGAAGTTATTAAAACGATAGTTTGTCGATTATGTATGAATTACTATACCGATAACGGAATAAATATGTTGACAAATACTACCGCTTGCGGTATAATTATAGCAGAGGTGAAAAGTATGGAATTTATGACTACAAAAGAAGCCGTAGAAAAATGGAATATTAGTGAAAGAAGAATAAGACAATTATTACAAGATGGTAGAATTGAAGATGCTGTTAAAGTAGGGAATAGTTGGAATATTCCAATTGACGCTGATAAACCTGTTGATAAAAGAATAATTAAACCAGATGATAATAATTTTATTATTGATTTAGATAATAATTTTTTTGATGAAGTAGATAGTTTAAAAAAAGAATTAGATAGTAAAAGACCAATTCCAAAAGAAACTTTGAAGTCGTTAAGAGAATCTATTAACTTAGAATGGACTTATAATAGTAATGGAATTGAAGGTAACACTTTAACATTAAGGGAAACTCAAGTTGTTTTAGAAGGAATAACTGTTGGCGGGAAATCTATCAAAGAACATTTAGAGGCGATTAACCATGAAAAAGCAATTTTATTTTTAGATGATTTAGTTAAAAACAATGAACCAATTAGTGAATGGAATATTAAAAACATTCATCAATTAATTTTAAAAGATATTGATAATGAAAATGCTGGAAGATATAGAAAAGAAAATGTAACTATTAAAGGTGCAACACATATTCCACCAGATTATTTAAAAGTTCCTGAATTAATGGAAAAGTTAATATTAACTTATAATACTTGGAGTGAATATCATCCAATAATTCAAGCAGCATTATTACATGGCGAGTTAGTAAAAATACATCCATTTGTTGATGGCAACGGAAGAACATCAAGATTACTTATGAATTTGGATTTAATGAATAGTGGGTATAATCCTGTAATTATAAAAAAAGAATCAAGATTAAAATACTATGAAGCATTAGATAAAGCACATACGACTGGTAATTATACTGATTTTGTTAAATTGGTTACTAAGTTAGAAGTTGAAATGTTGAAAAAATATTTAGAATTATTATAAAATATTTAGAATCTATTGATAAATTATAAAAAAATATTGACAAAATAGTAAAAATAACATAGAATCTTGTTGAAGGAGATAAATTTATGAAAAAAATAAACTTTCAACCAGGTTCTTTGCCAATCATTACTTTAATGAATGATATATCAGAAGTTAGGCGCGGAGGTCTTGATTTACAACCAGAGTATCAAAGAAATTTTGTATGGAATGATGAATTTAAAGATAAATTGTTATTAAGTCTTGCAAAACGTTATCCTATAGGAAATATCACAATTAGAAAAATGGATATAGCAAATAAAAAAGGTGCTAGACAAGAAGTAGTTGACGGGCAACAAAGATTAAGAACAATATATAATTTTATATATAATGAATATGAAATAGGTTATGAAACATCTAAAGAAATATTAGAAGAAACAAAGGAACTTTTTTTAGAAGATAAATCAAAAGAAGTTGCAAAGGTATTAAAAAAATATAATCAAGGGAAAAAATTTAAATTAAATTATATTAATATACCATCTTTGTTAAAGAGAAATATAGATGCTTTTCCGTTATCTGTTACATCAATTTCAGATGCTACCGATGAACAGGTTACAGAATATTTTAGATTTGTACAAAATCAAGAAAGATTAAGAGCGGGAGAAATAATAAAATCTTTTCCTGAATCTAATTTAGAAAAGTATTTAGCTATGATAAATGATAAAGAAAGATTACTATGTATTTTAAATTTTCCTGACTCGAGATTAGAATTTGATAAAATATTCTATAGTATTATAGGGTTACTTGACAAAAAAATAAATTTTGGTGTAACTGATAATATTATAAAAAATTATGTTTCTGAAAAAAAAGATGATTTAGCTGGTGAAACATTATATTATGTAAACAATATAATAAACGGATTGAATAAAATATCTGAATTAAATGATCAACCTATATCAACAAATAAAAGATTTATTAAGTTTTTATTGTTATTATTAGCGTTTGATTATATAAATTTAAATGACTTAGAGAATAGCTTGTATAAATTAAATATTATAAATGTTAAACTTTCTTCATTTAATTCGGCTAAAAAAGATATTGTAAATTACACATTTGAGGGTGAAGAGGAACTTATTGAGGATTATAGAAGTTTAGCTTTAATTAGTAAAGGTGCTCATCCTTTTGAAAGAGTAAAAGATAGAATGTTAGTTATTAAACGTATAATGGATAATAATAAGCAATCTTCAATGAATAACAAAATTGATACAATATTGGTTGCAGCAGAGGAAACTGGATTTAATAAAGAGTTTTTAGGCAATAATTGTTGGTTTGCAGTAGCAATTAGTTCAAATATGCTAAATAAAATTAAGTATATTGCTGCTTACCAAAAAAATCCAATAAAAGCGGTGACTTATTATGCTGAAATAGATAGAATAGAACCATATCAAGATACAGGAAAGTATATAATATATTTTAAGGGAAAAGCAAAAAAATTAAGAAGACCTATATCTTTAAATCCTAAAAATCCAAATAGAACACCTCAAGGTAGAGTTTACACTAATATTAACAAAATATTGGATGCAGATAGTAAAACTACAGTTGATGATTTATTTTAATAATATGAGGCAATAAAACATGGATAGAAAAAGTAAATATACAAAAATTTTAACTACAATATTAATAATATTTATAATGTTAATTATACTTAGTAGTTTCATATTATCAGAAAGTAAATATATTATAACTTTTGAAATAATAATATGTTTAGTGTTAATAATAATATTAGTGTTAGCTGATTCATTTGATAATTTAAGTATTCCTAAGATTCTATCTTTATCAAAAAGCGTAAATGAAGTTAAGAAAGAGAATAGGGAATTAAAAGATGCAAACATTAAGTTGCTAGAACAAGTAGTGAGCATAAAAAATTCAAATAACCAAAATATTTATTTACCTAATTCATTTAGTACTATTGGTTCTTCTGACATTAATGACATAAATAAAACAAAAGAAAATGAGTCTATTAATGAGCAAAGGGAAATAGATAATACTGATGATTTATTGAATAAAAGGATTTTAGCATCTGAAAGACATAAATATAGAAATGTTTTTGAAATCTATATATTGCAGAAAGCCTTAAATAGTGAGCCAAGTAATTCAAACATTCAATACGATGTTAAATTAATAAATAATAAGCCAATAGAAGATAATATTATGAAGAATGAAGCGAGATTCGATGCGTGGAAGTCTGATGGAAAAAATAATATATTTTATGAAGTTAAAATGTCACCATTTTGGGTAGATTATCCTTATCAATTGCATTATATGCTTAGAACTATTGAATTGTACCAAGAATCTAGTAAATGTCCTTCAAAATTAGTGTTAATTTTACCCAATGTTGATAAAGATTTAGAAAAGATTTTATTTAATAGAACAGATAACAGATTTAGTCTTTTAAAAGAAAGAATAAATAGTAGATTTGAACCTGCTATTACAAATGGATTATTAGAAGTTTTAGAAATAGATGTTTCAAAAAAAGAGTTAGATGATTATCTAAATCAAAAAGAAAATAATTAACTACACATTGACCATCGGCAGGTGGAGATGGTGCAGAAGTAATTTATCCGCTTAGAAGTACAAGTACTTTACCTAATTTAATATTAGAACAATTATCAAAAGAAGGACAAAACATACGAAAAGCATATCAAAGAAGGTTACCAAGTGATACTTCAAAGGATTATTACTTTATGCAACGCAATACTGGTGATACACAATCATTAACTGTAGAATATGGTTTTTTAGATAGTACAAAAGATGATGTGCAACAATTGAAAAACAATTATGAAGATTTTGCAGAAGCAGTTGTGAGAGCGGTTGCTGAATATGCAAACTTATCATATATCCCAAAAGAAGGTGGAAACACATATACAGTAAAGAGTGGAGACAGTTTATGGAGTATTGCTAAAAAATATAATGTTTCAGTTGATGAATTAAAAAAGGCTAATAATTTAATGAGTAACGTGTTAAGAATCAATCAAGTTTTATTTATACCAACAAAAAAAGAAGAAGAATCTGGCAATTATATTGTATATACGGTAAAAAGTGGAGATACATTATATTCAATAGCTAAAAATTATAATATTGCTGTATCGGATATAATAGAGTTAAACAAATTATCAAATAATATATTAAATTTGGGTCAAAGACTACTTTTACCAGTGGAGGAAAAGGTAATAGAAACAAAATATAATACATATGTAGTTAAATCAGGCGATACATTATATTCTGTTGCTAAAAAATATGGGATTTCAGTAACAGAATTAAAAGAAATAAATGATTTATCTAATAATACATTGAGTATAGGCCAAAAACTACTAGTTCCAGCTACAACAATAATAATTGACGAAACAACTCCAGGAGAATATATAACGTATACAGTAAAAAGTGGGGATAATTTATACTCAATAGCGAATAGATATGGAGTTTCAGTTAAAGAGATAATGAATCTTAACAACTTAACAAGTAATTTATTAAATGTTGGTCAAACCCTTAGAATACCAACTTCTGAAACTAATACATATATAGTTAAATCAGGAGATAATTTGTATTCAATAGCTAGACGTTATAATACAACAGTAGACGCAATTAAAAGAAAAAACAATTTAGTTAGTAATAATCTTTCAATTGGTCAAAGCTTAATAATATAAATAATAAAAAAATGATGTAAACATTTTCTGAATTGTAGAAATTTCGTTTATATCATTTTTTTGTTTTAAATTTAATGTATTTGTTTGCATACACCAACATCAGGTTCATAAAAACAATGATTTTTATATCTTCCTGAATTTTTTTGCTCCCACCAATATGCTTTACAGTTATCACCACTACTTGGTGCATAAAACCATAATGCATTTGTTGCTGGATAATAGTATTCACCTCGTATTATTCTTTCAGCAAGTTCAAGTTCTTTACTTGTTGGGTTACTAAAGAATAATGGACTATCAGTTCCAGAAAACCCTCCTGGGCTTTGATATACTACCTTTGATATAGTAGTAACATTTTTGAATGTAAGACAATCAGCAAGTGCTCTATTAACAATTACATTTCCTACCATTAACATACCAAGGTCACCTTCGCCAATAGCTTCAGCTCTCATTAATCTTGCTAATAATTCCTTTTCTTTAGTTGTATATTTAATTATCGCCATAAAATCACCTATATTATAATATGGTTTTAAATAAAAATGTTGAAAAAGCTTTTTTTTTGTGTTATACTCTTTGTATATTGAATTAGGGGTGTAATTCAATGGTAGAATGATGGTCTCCAAAACCATTCATGTGGGTTCAACTCCTGCCACCCCTGCCATATATGTTGTTTAATATATTTTTAAATAAAATTAGTATATTATAGGAGGGTTTATGTCAACAATAGCGCATGGTTATAATACAATAAAATTGAGTGATGATACTTCACTTGAATTAGTAATATGCAGTGAACAAACTGATGAAAAAAATATCAGAAATACTAGTTGGAATGATGTTTACTTTAATTCAAATGATGAAAAAATAAAAATAGGAAGTTATGATACAACACCTAATTTTGTTGCTCGTAATTGGATAGAATATAATGATAGTTGTGTTATTTTTCTAAAACAAAATATTTGTACATCTGATGTATCCGTATTGAAAGTATTCGATATAGATACAAAAAAAGTATTAGATTTAACAGATGAAGAAAAGACAGAGTTTTATTATAACCAATTTCCAAACAGTAAAATAAAAAGTAAAAAGCTAGTAAAAAAATCTAGATAATTATATTGATAAATTTAACAGGCTTATAAATATTTTGGTCTGTTTTTTTGTAGCTTTTTATGAATTAATTATTAAATCATTATTTAATAGTTATAAAACTATAATTGTTTAATTTATAAAATATTGATTATAAATCTTTAAAAGTAACAAAATTCGAAGATAACAAAAAACATATATACAAAATATTTACATGTTAAATATGGTACGTTATAAAAATTAATTGTATAAAACTTAATAATCCGTGTACTAAAAATATTAGTAATATATAATAATTTATTCCCAATATATTAATTTAACATATATTAATATAGAGGTGAAATTTATGTATCAAATATATCAAGTGCAATCATATGATACTTTGGAGAATATAGCAAGAAATTTTAATACTACAATAGATGAGTTAAAGAAAATAAATGGAATTACCGATTTTACTCCAGTGATGGGAGCTCCATTGATAGTGCCAAAAGTAAATTCTGGAAATTATATTGTTCAAAGAGGAGACTCACTATATTCTATTGCAAAAAAATATAATACAACGCCACAAGTGATAGCTACATATAATGGGTTAAATGTTGGGGATTATATTTATCCAGGACAAGAAATTCAACTTCCTAATAAGAATGAAAATTTTTATGTTGTAAAAAAAGATGACACTATAAATGATTTATTGCAAAAATTAAATATCAACATACAAGATTTATTAGATTTAAATGATAATATTTTATTAAAAGAAGAGCAAGTTATTTTCTATAAAAAGGACTAAAAATTACAAAGCTCTTTTTTTTTGTTTAACTTTGTTATATAATTATACAAGAAATAGAGGTGTTATTATGAAAAAAGTTTTTAGCTTATTAATATCTATTATGTTATTAATTGGGATAAGTGGTTGTTCTACAAAGTATAATACATATACTAAAATATCATATTCTGAATTTACTAAAATGAAAGAAAATAAAGAATCTTTTCCACTTGTAATAGGTGCTGCAACATGTAGTGCATGTGCAAGTTATGAAGTAACAATGGAAGCTTTTATTCAAAAATATAATGTACAAGTATATTTTATAGATATAGATACTTTAAGCGATGAAGAAAAAGAATCTTTAAGAGTTGAAACAAATTATACTTCAACTCCTACTACTGTATTCTATAAAGAAGGAAAAGTGACTCCATCATATAATAGAATGATTGGAGCTGGCGACCTTCAATCTGTAAAAACTATCTTTACACAAAATGGTTATATTAAATAGGAGATAATATGGAAAAAGATATAGAAATAATTGATTTTGATACAGAAAATAGCGTTGAAAATAAAATTGAAACCCCAGTGTTAGATATGTATGGTGAGGATTTAACTTCTAAAACATATGTTACTAATCCTGCAATAGCACGTGATGAAGAAATAAAAAAATTAATGGTTGTAGTTTTGACACCAGATAAATCTGCTTTATTAGTTGGTAAAGCTGGTATAGGTAAAACAGCAATAGTTGAAGGATTAGCATATTTAATTCAACAGGATAAAGTTCCAAATGCATTGAAAGGATATAAAATTATTAAAATTAATTCTACTTCATTATTAGGAAAAATGACTATAAATGGTAGAGAGGAAATGACTATATCATTATTGGTTGAAGAATTAAAGAAAATTCATAAAACAATTTTATTTATAGATGAAGTTCATACTTTAATTGGTGGAGACTCTGATGGTCCTATGGATCTTGCAAACATATTGAAACCAGCACTTGATAGAGGAGATATAAAAGCAATAGGTGCTACTACTACAGAAGAGTATGAAACATATGTAATTCGTGATAGAGCCTTTTTAAGAAGATTTGATAGAATTGATGTTTTAGAACCAAGTGAAGAAACAACAGTTCAAATTTTAAAGGGTTCACTACCTAGAATAGAGAAAAAAACAGGTATTAAATTTAAGTATAGTGATTATATTACTACACTGTTAATTAAATCAATCGTTTCAGCAACTTCACAATATAAAAGAGTGTATGGTCTGGCTGCAATGTATCCAGATGTTGCCTTTTCGGTTCTAAGTCAAGCATTTTCACTTGCTTTATTAGAAGACAAGGAAGAAGTTTCTATACTTGAAGTTTACAATGCAATAAAGACAAGTAAAAGAATTTATCCGGATGTTATTGTTAAAGAATTAGATAAATTTAGAGTAGAATATCAAAAATTTTGTGAAGAAGAAAATATCGTTCTTCCAGTTGTTACTATAAATGATATAAAAACTATTAGTGATTAAAAAGGTGAACTTTAAGTAGTTCACTTTTATATTGTATTTTTGTTTGTTGAAAAAATAGCACTAATATGATATTATTAGTTTGGTGATTATATGAAAAAAATACCTTTAAAAAATTATATTATTTATTCAATAATAGTACTTGTAACATTCGCAATAAGTATTTATATTGTAATGCTATTTAATAGATCAAAAGAATATTATGAAAACAATTCCGTCTTAGCAGACGTTTTATATGAAATATTACCTAAAAATAATTTGAGTGTTAGTGATAATTTAAATAATTATTTGTTAGAAAATTCAAATCTTATTATATATATATCATCTGGAAAAGATAAAGATATAAAAGAATTCGAAAATTCATTTAAAAGTTATATTATAGGGAATAATTTAAAAAACGATATTATATATATTGATTCTAATGACATAAAGAAATCAAATTTTATAGAAGATTTATTTAATAATTATGCATCAAATGATGTAATTCTTTCAAATAAACCAACCATTAAATATCCTACTTTGATAATTTTTAAAAATGGAAAAATTATAAATGTTTATAATGAAAAAATACCTAATTTATATAGCGTTAAAATATTTTTAATGACAAATGGAGTTGAAATAAATGATTAATATTGTATTGTATCAACCTGAGATACCACAGAATACAGGCAACATTATGCGTACATGTGCTGGAACCGATACTATGTTACATCTGATTAAACCATTAGGCTTTAGATTGGATGAAAAAAGCGTAAAAAGAGCTGGTGTAAACTATTTACCTTTTTGCAAGTATAAAGTGTATGAAAATTATGAAGATTTCTTATCTCAAAATGAAGGAGATTTTTATTACTTTACTAGATATTCCAAAAAAAATTATTCAACTTGCGATTATAGTAAAAAAGATTCTAACATATATCTTATTTTTGGTAGAGAAAGTACAGGCATTCCAAAAGATATACTTCATAAAAATTTAGAAAAATGTGTCAGAATACCAATGAATGATAAAATTAGAGCTTTAAATCTTTCAAATTCTGTAGCAATTGCTTTATTTGAAGCTTTACGTCAACAGGACTTTAATGATTTGTTGGTTAAAGAACCATTTAAAAGTGAAGATTATATTTATGATGATTTTGTAGATTAAAGATAATTTCTTGTATATATTTACTTGAAAAAATCTTTTTTTTATGATAATTTATTATAAGAAGAATAGGAGGGAATGTAATGGAAGAATATATTACATTTATAAGTGATAACTATATAGTGTTTTTGATCATGCTCCTAGTTATAATTTTTTCTGTTATTGGTTATCTTTCAGATAAAAAAGGTTTTTTGAAAAAAAAGGATAAAATTAATAATTTTAATAGTGAAAAAAATGATAGTGTGAAATTAAAAGATGAAGCAGTATCTACCTTAAAATCAAATTTGAATAATCCAACAAATGAGACACAAGAACAATTAATAGAACCTGAATTAACAAACAATCAGGAAGAAAATATAGATTCTCAGAAAGATGATGATACTAATATTACTGTTGATAATGATAATCTAAAGACAAATGATTTGAATAATGATAATGATATAGAAGAAAATAATCTAAATGATATACTCGAACAAATAAAAAATTTAAAAATTCCAAACATAGATGGAATGGATCAAGGCATTGAAAATAAAGAAAAAATAGATGAAGAAGATATATGGAAGTTTTAAAAGGAAAGATTTTAATTTCCTTTTTTCTATACATGAACATAAAAATATGATATAATGTACTAGTCTAGCATTAAGGAGGTTGTATATGACAGTTGATCAAATATTTTCTTTAATAAAAAAGTTTTTTGATGTTTTAATAGTATGGTTTGTTTTCTATTATGTTTTAAGAAACTTAAGAAAAAATGTAAAAATGGCGTTATTATTTAAGGGAATATTATTTATCTTTATTTTAAAAATATTAAGTGATATATTTGATTTATCAACATTAGGATATTTACTTAATTATGTCATAATGTGGGGGCCACTTGCTTTAATAATAATATTTCAGCCTGAAATTAGAAATGTATTGGAACAATTGGGAAGAAGTCAACTTTTAGGTCGTCATAAAGTTTTGACTGTTGATGAAAGAGAAAAAATGGTATATGAAATAACAAATGCAATGGATTATTTGAAAAAAAGCAGAATTGGCGCATTAATAACTATTGAAAGAGATAACAGCTTAAATGATTACATTGAAAAATCAAAAAAAATATATGCTGATATATCTAGTGATTTATTAATTTCAATATTTTTCCCTAATAATCCACTTCATGATGGGGCTGTCATTATACAAGGTGATAAAATTACAAGCGCAGGAGCTGTTTTTCCAACTAGTGATAATGTAAAAATAAGTAAACGCTTAGGTACAAGACATAGGGCAGCATTAGGAATAACAGAAGAAATGGATTGTATATCATTGATTGTTTCAGAAGAAACTGGTCGCTTATCAATGGCTATAGGTGGAGAGTTATATTATAATTTGACTTTAGATGAAGTAAAAATTAAGTTATTAGATGAATTACGTCCTAAGAAAATGATATTTGATGAAGATGTAGAAAATGCAGAGGAGGAAACTCATGAAGAAAATAATTAATGGAATAAAAGCCTTCTTTATGGGGATCTGGCATATAATTGATAAATTTATTGTAGTTCCCATTACAAAACTAGTATTTATAATAAATAACAAATTAACAAAGTCCGGAAAAAAATTTGAAACATGGATTGCTAAACCTAGTACATTATTATTTATTTCATTATTTTTTGCTATAGTAATGTTTGTTGTAGTTGATCAAAAAATAATATTTTATTCAGAAAGTTCAGCCGAAGTTTTATCAGGGCAAGCAGTAACAGCAGTTTACAATTCAGAAGCATATGTTATAGAAGGATTACCTGAAACTGTAGATATTGTTTTAATTGGTAATAAAACAGATCTATACATAGCAAAACAATCAGTTGTTGGAAACGTTGTAGTAGATTTAACAAGATTTACAGGGACAATTGAAGGTGTTACAAAAGATGTTACAATAGAATATAATCGTGGATTGTCTGCTGTTGAATACAAGGTTAATCCATCAACTGTATCTGTAACAATTTATAAAAAGGATTCACTAGCCACTACGATGACTCCTGAAATATTAAACGCTGATCATTTGAATGACACTGTTTCAATAGAAAATGTCGAAATAGATGATGATAATGTAATAATAAAAGGAGCAAGAAAATATATAAAAGATGTAGCAGTTGTAAAAGCATTAGTAGATGTTGATAATTTACCATCACAACAAGCAGGTACTCAAACAATAGAGAATGTTCCACTAAAAGCATATGATAAAGATGGAAAAGTTGTAGATGTAGAATTAGTTCCAGCAACTACAAGCGTTAAAGTTACAACAGGCGAATATAAAAAACAAGTACCTATTAAAGTTATTCCAAATGGTAATATTGCCTTTGGCCTTGCAATTAGTACAATAGAATTAAGTGAAAAAGAAGTATGGATATATGGTTCTCAAAATGAATTACAAAATATAAGTTATATACCGGTTAACGTAGATGTAAATCAATTATCCGAAAATAAAACATATAAAATGGAATTAACTAAACCAGTCGGAGTTAAATCTATGTCTATTAATAATGTTAATGTTACTATAAATATTGATTCAATTGAATCGAAGGATATAGATGAAGTTACAATTAATGGTATAAATGTAGGTGAAGGATTAAAAGCTACTGCTTCATCTCGGGAGGATGGAAATATTACTGTAACGGTAAAAGGTGTAAAAAGTGTAATAGAAAATATTTCCAAAGACGATATAATAGCCTATGTTGATTTAGCTGGTCTTGGAGTTGGAACACATAATGTTCAGGTTCAAATAGAAAAATCAGACGTAAAAGTCGATTATGTGCCTAAGAAAACAACAGTTTCAATTCAAATAACAAAAAAATAATAAAACAAAAAAACTAATTTATGATGGATAACATCAATTAATTAGTTTTTTTATCTTTCAATGTGATTGAATAATAAACCAACATTAATAATACCAGCCACACCAACAACTATATATATTATTTTTGATATAATACTTGCAGTCCCAAATAAATAATCTACAAGATTAAAATCAAGCATTCCAACAAGTAGCCAATTAATTGCTCCTATTATTGTGAATACTAAACAAGTCTTTTGTAAAGCTTCCATTATTTCATCCCTTTCTAAAATCATTAGTTATACTGTGCAAAAAATTAAAAAATATTCACATATTTTTTTTACTAAAAAAATATAATTAATTGAAAAGATAGAGGTGAAAGTTTGAAAAAAATTTTAATTGTTTTGTTAATTGGTATGTCGTGCTTTTTGATAACTGGATGTGGTAAATATGATGGAAAAAGTTTTGTTAAAGAATTATCAAAAAAAGTAAATAATTCAGATTCATATAATTTAAATGGTGTATTAGAAATTAGAAATAACGAAGAAACATATTCATATGATGTAAATGTTTCATATAAAAAAGAAAATAATTTTAAAGTTGGTTTAAAAAATAAAATTAACAATTATGAACAAATTATATTAAGAAATTCAGAAGGAATATATGTTTTAACTCCATCGTTAAATAAAAGTTTTAAATTTCAAAGTGAATGGCCATATAATAGCTCCCAAACTTATTTGTTACAAACTCTATTAAAAGATATAGAAAATGATGAAGAGTATAAATTCAAGCAAACAGATAATGGATATATGATTGAAACAAAAGCCAATTATTCAGCAAATAAAGATTTATCTACTCAAAAATTATATTTTGATAAAAATAAAACTTTAAATAAAGTTGAAGTTTTCGACACTTCAGGAAATTTAAAAATAACAATGAATATAGAAAAAATAGAATATAATAAAAACTTTGATGATAATGATTTTAAATTAAATTCTAATATGAATTCTTCTACTTCAAAACAACAAGTTGATAAAACTATTGATCAAGTAATATATCCTATGTATATGCCACAAAACACACATTTATCAAGTGAGAATAAAGTCTCTAAAGAAAATGGAGAAAGAATAATAATGACTTTTTCTGGTGACAGTTCATTTATGTTAATACAAGAAACGGCCAATATATCAGATAAAAACAGTGTAGTTTCAGTAAATGGAGAACCTTATATGTTAATTGATACAATAGGTAATGTTACAGATAACTCTGTTGAATGGATAAGCAACGGAATAGAATACTATTTACTTTCAGATAAATTAACTAAAGATGAATTATTATCAGTTGCTAAATCATTAAGTGTAATGCCTGTTGGCAAATAAAATATTTACAAAAAAATAATATATGGTATAATTGTTTTGGTGAATAGAAATGTCAAATAAAAAATTAAATCAAAAAAAAATATATACAAGTGAAACAGAAATGGGAATAAATTATATAAAAATCATTTTAATAATATTAGTTATAGTATGCGTGTTTTCGTTAATTACATCTTTTGTAACAAATAAGAAAAACAATAAAACCAATTCTAATGAAGTAACTATACAATATAAAGAAATAATAGCTGGAAACATATTAAACGTTTCAAATGATGAGTATTATGTTTTACTAGAGTTTGAAAATGATAATTATAACACTTTATATGAAACATATTTGACAAATTATGCTTCAAAAGAAAAAGCTTTACCTTATTATAAAGTAGATATGTCAAAAGGATTTAATAAGAGTTATATTTCAACAGATAAACCTAATTTAGATACAGATATTTCATCAGAACTAAAGTTTACAGAAACAACTTTACTTAAGATTAAATCAAAGAAAATAGTTGAAAAATATTATACTAATGATGCTATTATTAAAGCGTTAGAACAATTATAAGAGTGTAACTAAGCAAAAAATTAATTATACTCTTTTCTTTTTGCAACTAAAACATTTTTGTGTGGTATAATTAAAATGTTAAATATAGTTGAGGTGATTAAAATGAAAAATAAAAAACAAAATAATAATTATTTAAATCAATACAGGCCTGTAGAAGTTATTATATTAATTGTTTCAACTGCAATAATTTGTTTCATAGCGGGATGGCTATTGTCGATTAAGTTTGCTAATCAAAATGTTAAAACGATAAATAACAAAGACGAGTTATCAGATTTTTTAGAAGCATATGATAAAATAGTAAAAAATTATTATGGTGAAGTTGATAAAAATGCGTTAATCAAAGGTGCAATAGAAGGTATGATTGATTCTCTTGGGGATACTAATACAACATATATAGATGATGAGTCTTCTAATAATTTTAATGCATTATTAAATGGTTCATATAACGGCATTGGTGTAGAAATTGCAAAAAAAGATAAAGATATCATTATATATAGTGTATTTGATAATTCACCAGCTTCAAATTCTGGTTTAAAAACTGGTGATATAATAAAGAGCGTTAATGGTCAATCAGTAGATGGTATGAGTACAAGTGAAGTTGTTAATTTAATAAAAAAAGATACGACCCAAGTTAAACTAGTAATTCAAAGAGATAATAAAGAATTAACGTTTGACTTAAAATTAAATACAGTCATATTAGATTCTGTTAGTTCAAAAACATTTGAAGTCAATAATAAAAAAATAGGTTATATCTATATATCAATATTTGCATCTAATACTTATGAACAATTTAAATCAAAACTAGAAGAGTTAGAAAAAGCTAATATTGATTCATTAATAATAGATGTTAGATATAATTCTGGTGGACATTTAACAACAGCAACAAAAATAATTTCATTGTTTTTATCCTCAGACAAAGTTATTTATCAAATTGAAGACAGTAGCGGAACACAAAAACACTACTCTCAAGGAACCATAACAAAAGAATATCCAATTGTAGTATTAGTCAATGGGAATAGTGCTTCGGCATCTGAAATACTAGCGTCAGCTTTAAAAGAACAATATAATGCAATACTTGTTGGCAAAAAAACATATGGTAAGGGTACTGTTCAAGAATTACTAAAAACTAAAAATGGGATACAATATAAAATTACTACGCAACATTGGTTAACGTCAAAAGGCAACTGGATAGATAAGCAAGGTATAGATGTTGATTATGATGTTGAATTAACCGATAAATATTTATCAAACCCTATAGATGAAAATGATAGTCAATTGAATAAAGCAATAGAAATATTGAAATAACATTAGTTATTTCTTTTTTTATATTATAATAATTATGTTATAATGAAGATGGTGATTAAATTGAAAGAAATAAAAATAGGAGACAAATTAGAAATACAATGTTATAAGCATAACGGTAAAGTTCATCGATATTGGTCTGAGGCAGTACTTCTTGATAAGAAAAAAAATTATATGGTGTTTGGTAATGATAAAACACAAGTTATAGAAGCAGAAGGAAATGTTTGGAAAACAAAAGAACCGGCCATAATGTATTTTTTTGATAATGAATGGTTTAACATAATTGTACAATTAAAAAAAGATGGCATATATTATTATTGCAATATAGCATCACCGTTTATAATAGAAGAAGGTACGATAAAATACATTGATTATGACTTAGACTTAAGAATATTTCCTGATGGTGAATATAAAATACTTGATCAAATGGAATATAATTATCATAAAAGAATAATGAACTATTCGGATGAATTAGATAATGTAATAACTTCTGCATTAGATAGATTGATTCATAAATATAAAGAAGGGGTAATAATGTTTTCTAAGAAAAACAATTTAGAATATTATTCACAATATAAGCAAATAAAAGAAAATTTAAAAAAATGTAATTTTAATTAATTACATACATATAATATATAGAAAACAGTTAAATTTGTTTTTTAAATATTAGTTGAGAATGTCAAAAATCGACAAAAATATTTATTTTTTTTAAAAATGTAAAAAAAGTATTGACATTGATTTTGGCATTTGATATATTAGTAGTGCTTTCACGGAAAGTCAGTAAAAAAAAGAGTGAGAAAAGTTCAAAAATATCTCAATAAAAAAATTTAAAAAACTTTCAAATAACTCTTGACTTAATGGATGGCATTTGATATATTAGAAGTACTTCAAAAAAGAAGTATGAAATGATCTTTGAAAACTGAGCAAAATGTCAATTCAAATTTAGCTAGGAATAACAAATTAATTCAAAATTATTTTTTTTTGGAGAGTTTGATCCTGGCTCAGGATGAACGCTGGCGGCATGCCTAAGACATGCAAG